>Ga0184637_10000440_pt1 | contig 31013 bp, 21 predicted proteins | sample PLM3_127_b2_FD_133143 | JGI IMG/M metagenome (GOLD analysis project Ga0184637, IMG submission 133143) | Groundwater sediment microbial communities from an aquifer in East River, Colorado, USA - PLM3_127_b2 | ecosystem: Environmental > Terrestrial > Soil > Riparian zone | place: USA: East River... | reverse complement strand
GAACGCGAGCTGCTGCACGATCCGCTTCGCCATCGCCTCCCAATCGAGGGTCAAGCGAGGCGGTGCGGTCTGGCTCCACGCGGCTGAGGACAGGAACAACGAGAGCGCGACGATGAGGGGTCTCATGATTCGGGGTTCCTCCGTGCCAAGAGCCATCCGATGACGAAGAGCGCGCCGCCGGCGCCGGTCATCGCCAGCATCGGGCGCATCGCTCTCGAGCCGAAGAACAGGAACATCGACCAGGTGACGAGGACCAGTCCGGAGAGCTCGAGACCTCGACCCACGTAGTAGACCATCCACTTGCTCCATCGGACTTCTTTCGTTCGAGCCATCATCATCAATGCTCGCCTCGCTCTTCGCTCGGGCCGCTTCCTCCCGGCCGGGCTCGCTCCGCTCGCGCAGGCTGCAGATACATTTCCAGCAGCCTGCTAAAGCCTCCCGAAGCCCCGCTCTATCTGCTCCCTGCCGATACGGAGCGTCGTCGGTCGCCCGTGGGGGCAGACCGTGGGCTGCCGCGCGCGCCAGAGCTCGCGCACCAGGTAGCGCATCTTCTCCGGCGCAAGCTCGAAGTGCACCTTGATCGCCGCGTGGCAGGCGATGCGGGCCGCGATGCGGCTCCCCGCCTCTCTCACCGTCGAGCTCCGGCAGTCTCGCTCCCGCTCGGAGAGGGCGGAGCGCATGAGGCGAATGGGATCGAATCCGCTCAAGCTCGCGGGCACCGCCCGGAGGAGAAAGTCGCCCTGTCCGAAGGGCTCGATGTCATAGCCGAAAGAAGCGAGATCGGAGAGCTCCTCCTCGAGAGTGACCCGCTCGGGAGCGGTGAGCTCGAGCGGGAGTGGTGTCAGAAGGAGCTGTTGTCCCATCTGGGAAACTCCCCGCTCCACGAGATCCTCGTAGAGGATTCGCTCGTGCGCCGCGTGTTGATCGATGAGCCATAAGGTCTCGGAGTCCGCCGCGACGATGTAGCTCGCGCGGAGCTGACCCAAGGGCATCGGAGGCTCGAAGGCTAGCTCGGAGAATGTAGGCGTGACCTCGGGGGCGGGGTTCGAAAAGAGCGCTTCGGCGACGGCCGAGCCGTCGATCGAGCCTGGCATCGAGAGCTCTGGCGGCGGGGGCTCGTAGGACTCGCGCACCAGCAGGACCTCGGGCGCGAGGCGCTGGCCCTGGAGCGCGTTTCGGATGGCGGAGAAGACCACCTGATGGACGAACTTCTGGTCGATGAAGCGCACCTCGGCCTTCGCGGGATGGACATTGACGTCGACCTTGTCGGGGGCGAGCTCGAGGAAGAGATAGACGAGTGGGGTGCCCGATCTCGAGGAGACCTGACGGTAGGCTTCCGTCACCGCGTGGTGCAGGATGCGATCTTTCACAGGCCGTCCGTTGACGAAGAGGTGGAGCCGGCTCGAAGCACCTCGTGCTTCCGGAGGCGGGGCGAGCCATGCCTCGATCGAAAGGCCTCCGATCTCTTCCTCGAGAACCACCGCGCTCTCGACCCAGCTCTTCTCGAGTTGATACAGACGCTCGCGCCTCGTTCCCACCGAAGGAGCCTCGAGGACCGACCGTTTTCCATGCTCGAGCTGGAACCCCACGTCCGGATAGGCGGCGGCGAGGCTCGAGACCGAGGCCGCGATGTGGGACGCCTCGGTCACGTCGGCGCGAAGGAACTTGCGCCTCGCGGGAACGTTGAAGAACAGCCGTTCCACCTCCACGATCGTCCCCGGAGGAACGCCGGCCGGCGCCTCGCGAACGAGTTGTCCGCCCTCGAACGCCACTTCGTGGCCGGCGTCGGCGTCGTGCTCCCGGGTCTTGAGGGTGAAGCGCGATACCGAGGCGATGGAGGGAAGGGCCTCACCGCGAAAACCGAGAGAGGAGATGTTCGAAAGATCGCTGGCGTCGAAGAGCTTGCTCGTCGCATGCCTCGAGAGCGCGAGCCTCGCGTCCTCGGCCGACATGCCGATGCCGTCGTCGGCGACCCGGATGCGGTCTTTCCCGCTCCCCTCGATCAAGATCGCGATCGACCGCGAGCCGGCATCGAGCGAGTTCTCGACGAGCTCCTTCACGACCGAAGCCGGCCGCTCCACCACTTCCCCCGCCGCGATCTGATTCGCGAGAGCGTCGGTCATCAGGCGAATGCGTCCCATCAGCTTTCGCCGGAGACGAGCTGGGAAAGATCGGCGACCCGGGAGAAGAGGCTCTGGAGCCGCTTCAGGAGCGCGAGACGGTTCTCGCGCAGCTTCTGGTCCTCCGCCATGACCAGCACTTCGTCGAAGAATCGATCCACCGTCCCTCGAAGGGTCGATAGTTCCTGGAGCGCTTCCCCATACCGAACCTTCGCAATGAGCTCTTCTGCCCGAGGGCGGAGCTGCTCGAGCTCCTCATAGAGCTTCTTCTCGTCGTCCTCGAAGAAGAACCCCGGATCCACTTCCCCGGGCTTCTGCCCGGAGAGGATGTTCCCCACGCGCTTGAAGGCGAGAGACAGAGCCTGGAAATCGTCCGAGCTCCGAAACCGGGAGAGCGCCTCGAGTCTCTTCGCGAGATCGGAGACGGGCCGGTCGAGACCCGCCGCCGCGAAGACCGCGTTCAGCTCGTCGTACCGGTACGCTCGCGAGAACGAGAACCGAAGCCGCTCGGTGAAAAACTCCATGAGTGCGGGCTCGGCCTTCCCCTCATGAGCCGCGAGCCCGGGCTGCTGCTCGCGAACGATGCGGAGCGCTTCGCGGAGGAGCTCGGCGGGAGGGATATCGAGGGGAAAAGAGAGCACGTCTCCGCACTCGGAGAGGAGGCGCACCGCGCCCAGGGCCGCGCGCCTCAGGGCGAATGGATCGCGCGAGCCTGTGGGAATGGCCCCGGCGAGAAACATCGCGGCGAGACTATCGACCTTGTCCGCAAGCGACACCACGACGCCCTCGCGGTTCGCGGGAAAGCCGTGGTCCTCGCCGATCCCCGACGGTTGGTAATGCGAGTAGACCGCCCTCCAGACGGGCTCGGGCTCGCCTTGCTCGCGCGCGTAGAGGCCGCCCATGATTCCCTGGAGCTCCGGGAACTCGCCGACCATTCCCGTCGTCAGGTCGCACTTCGCGAGCTGCGCCGCCCGCCGAACCGGCGTTTCCCGGGCGCCACACTTCGCGGCGATCCAGGCGGCGAGAGTCTCGATCCTTTCGCTCTTGAGCTTGTAGCTTCCGAGCTTTTCCTGGAACAAGACGCCTTCGAGGGTCTTTCCCCGATCGCGAAGAGGCGTCTTCAGATCCTCGCTCCAAAAGAATCTTGCATCCCGGAGGCGTGCGACCACGACCCGCTCCGTTCCCCGCTGAATGTGGCCCTTCGAGTCCTTCGTCATGTTGGTCACCGCGATGAACCCAGGCTTCCCCTCGAGCGGAAAGTAGTGCTGGTGGTGGATGAGGACGGTTGCGCGCACCTCCTCGGGGAGGCTCGAGAACTCCTCGGGGTAGGCGCCGAGGACGGCCCCGGGCCACTCCACCAGGTCCGCCACGAGGTCGCGCGAGAGCCCGGAGGCGCAGCGGGTTCGCGCTTTCTTCTCGAGCTTCGCGATCTCCGCGTCGAGCCGCTCGCGCCGTTCTTTCGGATCGAGGACCACGTAGCGCTTTCTGAGGCCGCGGGCGAGCTTCTGGAAGGAGTCGACCACGAATGGCTGCCCCGGCTTCTCCCCTTTGGGTCCGAGAAAGCGGTGACCCCGCGTCTTTCGCCCGCTCGAAACGGCGGGAGAGCCGACCACCTGAATCTCGAAGGGAACGACGTGCTCGCCGAAGAGCGCCACCATCCAACGGATCGGCCTTCCGAAGGGAAAGGCCCCCTTCCCGTCCGCGAGCGTCGCGTCCCAGTTCATGAACTTGGGGAAGCTCAAGCTTCGGAGCACCGAGGCCATGACGCCGGGGAGAAGGTGCAGAGTCTTCCCGCCCCTGATCTTCCGTTCGAATCCGATGTACTCGCCCTTCTCGGTCGAGAGCGTCTCGAGCTTCGAGGGCTCGATCCCGTTCTTGGAAGCGAACCCGAGGGCCGCCTTGGTCCAGGCGCCCGAATCGTCGCGCGCGATCTTCAAGGGAGGTCCGGTAACCTGCTCGACGCGATCCTGCTGCTTTTCGGCAAGCCCGGACACATGGAGTACGATCCGCCGAAGCGTCCCGTACGTCTCAACCCGCTCTGGCTCGAGGGCGAGTGCTTCGAGCTCTTTCCCGACGCGCTCCTTCAGCTCCGGCACCAGCTTCGGGAGCCACGACGCGGGGATCTCCTCGCATCCGATCTCCCAGAGAAAGGGAAGCTTCTTCAAGCGGAAGCCTCCCGGGGGGCGAGAGATTCCACGTAGGCGCGCGCTACGGCGCAGGCGATCTCGCGGACCTTCAGGATCGAGAGAGTGCGCTCGCTCACCGAGACCGCTCCCCGCGAGTCCAGGGTATTGAAGAGGTGAGAGGACTTGAGGACCTGCTCGTAGGCGGGAATGACGAGACCGTCGGTCAGAAGGCGCTTCCCCTCCCGAAGCGCCTCGTCGAATTGGCGGCGAGCGAGCTCCACGTTCGCCGCCTCGAAGAAGTACCGCGAACCCTCGACCTCGTCCCGGTGGCGCACTTGCCGATAGGTAACCCCCTTGGCCCACTCGAGGTCGTAGACGTCGTCGACGTTCTGGAGGTACATGTCGAGACGCTCGAGGCCGTAGGTGATCTCGGCAGAGATCGGCGAAAGCTCGATTCCACCCGCCTGCTGGAAGTACGTGAACTGGGTGATCTCGAGTCCGTCGAGGAGCACTTGCCAGCCAATGCCCCAGGCGCCGAGGGTTGGAGACTCCCAGTTGTCCTCTTCGAAGCGGATGTCGTGCACCCGGGGATCGATTCCGCAGGCCCGGAGACTCTCGAGGTACTGCTCCTGGATGTCGGAAGGTGACGGTTTCAGGATCAACTGGAGCTGATGATGCTTGTAGAGTCGGTTCGGGTTCTCGCCGTAACGGCCGTCCGCCGGCCGCCGTGAGGGCTGGACGTAGACCACCTTCCAGGGGTTCGGCCCGAGCACCCGAAGAAACGTCTCGGGATGCATCGTTCCCGCGCCCATCTCGAGATCGTACGGCTGATGAACGAGAACGCCGCGGTCCGACCAGAACTTCGTCAGATTGAAGACGAGCTCCTGGAAGATCATCGGACCTTGCCCCTCGTTTCGCGAAGCATTTCCTCCAGCACGTGGTGAGATTTCAGGTCCTTCTCCAGATGCTCCTGCGTGAGGCGGTAGTGAAACTCTCCGAGCTCCGAGAGCACTTTCGGGTGGGCGGGGTCGAGCTTGTCCGGAGGCAGGCGCCACACGTCGTCGAGAAAGAGCAGGGACGAAGGCGAGATGGGAAAGCCCCGGGGGACCTCCTCGCGGCACTTTTGGCAGGTGAGACGACGCTCATCGAAAGAAAACCAGGCACCCAGCGCGTGGAGGGGCTTTCCGCAGGACGGACAGTCTCGCCTCAGCGGATAGACGCCGGAAAGCCGCAGGAGCCAGGCCTCGAAATAACGGGCTCCCGTCTCCGCGGTTTCCGGGGAGGAGAGCGCCCCGATGGCAGCTCGCAGCAGCCGGTAGATGCGCTTGTTGGACTCCCTCTCGGGAAGGAACGCGTCTGTGAGGTCGGTGATATAGCCGAGCGTCGTCGCCAGGATGGGATCCCCTAACTGCGAAAATCTGGAGCGGACTATATCACAGCGATCGACGCTCGAGAGCTCGCGGCCTTCCTTCTCGAAGAACGTGAGCTCGATCTCGGTCCCAATCTCGAGGCTTCCTCCGAACCGTGAACGCGCTCTTCGGGCGCCCTTGGCGATGCCGCGGACCTTTCCCATCTCCAGGGTGAAGAACACCACGATCTTGTCGGCTTCGCCAACGCGGTAGGTCCGGAGGACGATGGCAGCGACTCGCCGAACGGGCATGGATCGAGTCGCAGCTTACTGGAATCGCGCCAATAATGTGGCTCCCAGTCCGAGGAACAAGAGGAACCCGGCGACGTCGGTGGCGGTGGTCACGAAGACCGACGAGGCGAGCGCGGGATCGATCTTCATCCGCCGGAGGATGAGAGGCACGAGGGTTCCGGCGACGGCTGCGACCACGAGATTTCCGATCATGGCAAGAGCGAGCGCCGCCCCGAGCCAGGGGCTCGCCTTCCAGAAGAAAGCGATGAGACCGGCGAGAAGCCCGGTCACGAGTCCGTTGACGGCACCGACCAGGATCTCCTTCAGGAGCGCCTTGCGGCTGTTGGCCCAGGTCAGCTCGCCGAGAGCGATCCCGCGCACCATGACCGTCAGCGCCTGGTTTCCCGCGTTGCCTCCCATCGAAGGCACGATGGGCATGAAGACCGCGAGCACCGCGAACTGCGCGATGGCGCCCTCGAATTGGCTCACCACCACCGCGGCGAGAAACGCGGTCGCGAGGTTTACTACGAGCCATGGGATCCGCTTCCGGACCGACGTGCGCGGCGGATTGAACACCCGCTCGTCGGTGTCGACTCCCGCGAGCCGGAAGATGTCCTCGGTCGCCTCGTCCTTGATGACATCGATGACGTCGTCGACGGTGATGACCCCCACCAGGTTGTTCTGCTGGTCCACCACCGGCACCGCGAGGAGATTGTAAGAAGCGACGAGCTGGGCTACTTCCTCCTGGTCGGTATCGGCGGTGACCCGGATGACGTCGGTCTCCATGATGTCCTTGAGCCTGGTCTCGGGCCTCTTCAGGAGGAGCTGCCGCAGAGACAGCACCCCTGAAAGCTTGCCCCGGTCGTCGACGACGTAGATATAGAAGACCATCTCCAGGTCGCCCGCGTCCTGAAGCTTTCGGATGGCATCGCCGACCGTTGTCTCCTCGTTCAGCGAGAAGACCTTCGGGCTCATGATCCGCCCGGCGGTCTCCTCGGGATACTGGAGAAGGTCCTCGACCTCCGAGGCCTCCTTGGTCCGCATCGCGCCCAGGATGACTTCCTGGATCTCGAGAGGCAGCCGGGCGAGGAACGGGGCGGCATCGTCGGGGTCGAGCTCCTGCAGAAGCTCGGAGATTTCCTGCGGGGACAACTCGGAGAGGATCGACGCCCCCCGCTCCGGCCCGAGCTCGGAGAGCGCCGCGCTCGCGAGGGTCAGATTCCGCTTGTGAAGGGTCTCGAACGCCTCTCGCCGCAGATGCTCGGGGAGATCGGCGAGAACGCCGGCGATGTCAGCGGGATGGAGACGGTTGAGGATGTTGAACGCGTTGACATAGGCGCCCCGGGCAACGAGCTTCCGCACGGTCTCGGAGAGCAGCGGAGTCCGGGTGAGCGGCATGGCACGAACCTATGGGAACGGAGTCTTTCATCGTCTCGCTCGTAGACTAACACAACGCTTGGGGTTTCGCCCTCTTTTCTACGTTGGTTGACAGGCCGAATGGGCTGTGCGAGATTGTCGCCCGGTCCCGGTCGAGCTCTTCCTGGGAGGTGAGCGATGGGAAAGATCCAATGGTTACGCGTCATCCTCGGCGGCCTCGTCGCCGGATTCATCATCAATGTCGGCGAGTTCCTCCTCAATGAGCTGATTCTGGGCAGGAAATGGGCGGCAGCGATGGAGTCCCTGGGACGCCCTCCCATGGGGAACGAGGCCATCACGCTGTTCGTGGTTCTCGGTTTCGTTCTCGGAATCGGAGCGGTGTACCTCTATACGGCGATCCGCCCGCGCTACGGCGCCGGACCTCGCACCGCGGCTTGCGCCGGCATCCTGGTCTGGTTCTTCGCCTACGTCTACAACAGCGTCGGAATGATGGCGATGGGTCTCTTTCCCAAGAGTCTTATCGTGATGGGATTGCTCTGGGGACTACTCGAGCTTCCGATCGCAACGGTCTTCGGCGCCTTCCTGTACAAGGAAGGGCCTCCCTGACCCGGGCGTAGGGGTTCACTCGGTGGAACCCGGAACCATGAGAACCATCGTCGACGTGCGCGTCACGACTCCCGCGGGTACCGACCTCCGCTTCGAATCGGCTCTCGCGTGGTGAACTTTCAGGACGGGACGCCTCGCGCTCCCGAACGAACGAAGGGGTAGTGCTCATCGACCGCGAGATCGAGCTTCCCGCGGGGGCGATTCGCGTCGCGCCCCTCGAAGAGACGGTGCAGGGGACGATCGTCTTTCCTCCTTCGCAGTGGTCCGGACGTCCGGTTCTGGGATTGAAGCTCGGAATCGTCGGCGGAAAGTGACGTCGATCGAGGCGTCGGAAGGAAAAGAGTGGGCCGAGCGGGAGATCGACGGCGCGGGCCAGGCCGGTCGGTCGTTTCGCGAATTCGCCCTCGGCCTCAACCCTCTACTCGCGGTGCCCCGAGGAGCTGCCGTGGATTCCATATTACGGGTACGGTGCGGGTGTGGGTACGGCTGTCTCTCGGCGACAACAGCGAGCTCGGGGGGAAGGTGACGGGCGGCTACGTTCGCTGGAATTTCTTCACGGATGCCACCGTCGTCGTGAACGGCGAGACGTGGGTTGACCGCGGGAAGCTCAGGGAGTGACCGCACCGGGCGTAGGGAGCGGAGCGAGCGCGAAGACCGCCTCGGTCGCGATTGTTGTGCCGAGCACCTCAGCGTAACACGGTAGGGAAGCCAGCGTGCAGGCCTTCGTCACGCGTAACTTGCAGTCCAGCACTCCCGCCGCGTCGAGCGTACCGCTGCACCGGCAGAGTTTCTCGCCGGGCTTCTCGCACTGAAACTGCTCGTACAGACAATGCGCCTCCGCCGCGAAATGCACGGCGGTCGCGCCCATTCACCAATCCGTCTCCACCATTCATAGCTTTCGCGCTTCCGGACGGACTCATACGCTGGGCTCGCCTGGAGTCGGTCGTACGCGTTCAGCGTCGAGTCCCAAAGGTTTCTCATCCACTGCGTCCCCGATGGGTCCCGGGAGTTGACCGGGCTGCCGCCCACGTAGGAGTACAGGTTCAGGCCTTCGACGAAGCCGAGGGGATCCTCGCTGAGGAATCGCCCCGCGTTGGGATCGTAGTATCGCGCCCGATAATAGTAGAGTCTGGTTTCTGGGTCCCACTCTCGACCGGTATACGCGTAGCCGCTCGCGAGATCGCCTTCAGGATTCCCGACAAGCTCGCCTCGGTCTCCACGGGAAGAATCGCGTAGAGGACCTCTACTCAAACGTATTCACGCCGGGCTGGGTGTGGCCACAAACCATCAACGGGTGGTGAGTTCCCCCTACACGCCGGGACAGAGTGGACGGCGTAACCGCCCGTAAAAAGAGGCCGCCAAGCTTCGGACAACACCCACGAGGATGTGGCACTCGACTTGCTTTGGTTCGGGCAGCAGGGTCCGGAGCAAGGGGTCGGAAGACCAAGCTGACCTCTCCACCTTGGGGCATCCTCCACACGGGCTGAGCGAAGTCGTGAATCGAACGGAGCATGGATTCTGGTGTCAGTGGTCCGGCGCACTCTTGCCCCTCGGCCGCGGTTCGCTCTCCTTCCTCATCTTCCTCTCCGTTCAGCTGGGTCTGCCGCCGGCCGGACGAGCGGCAGTCAACTGTGGCACGCTCACCAGTATCGGAACGGGCGACGATGCCGCCTGGGGCATGGCCATCCAGTCAGACAGCAAGATCGTAGCTGTAGGGCACAGTCATAACGGCACCAACTTCGACGTGGCCGTGGTTCGCTACAACGCCGACGGCACGCTAGACACCTCCTTTGACACCGATGGCCGGGTCACGACCCCGATCGGCGGAGCGGATGATTTCGCTTCGGCCGTTGCCGTTCAGTCGGACGGGAAGATCGTCGTCGCCGGACGAAGCGATGCCGGCGGAGGGAACTTCGACTTCGCCGTCCTCCGCTACAACACCGATGGTAGTCTGGACACCACGTTCAACGGCACCGGCATCGCCACGCTGAACATCGGCACCCTGGAGTTTGGCGATGCGGTCACAGTCCAGCCCGACGGCAAGATCGTCGTTGCGGGGCGTACCCAAGGGCCCAACTTCAACATCGCGCTCATTCGTTACAACGCCGACGGCACGCTGGACACCTCCTTCGATACCGACGGATGGGTCACGACGCCCGTCGGGGCCGGGAACGATTATGCCAAGGCGGTCAAGGTCCAAGCCGGCGGTGAAATCGTGGTGGCCGGCTTTTACAACAACGGCGCCAACAACGACATCGCCGTGCTGCGCTATCTCTCCAACGGCAGCTTGGACACGACCTTCGACGGCGACGGAATCGCCACGACCGCCATCGGCGCCGGTGGAGACGAGGCGCATGCCCTCGTCATCCAGCCGGACGGCAAGATCGTGGTCGCCGGTTACAGCCACAACGGCTCGAACAACGACATTGCCGTGGTCCGTTACAACACGAACGGCAGCCTGGATTCCTCGTTCGACGGGGACGGCAGGGTAATAACGGCCATCGGTGCCGGGGAGGACACCGCCTCGAGCATCGCGCTACAGTCGACCGGCGAGATCGTGGTTGCTGGAAAGAGCAGCAACGGCGCGAACACGGATTTCGCTGTCGTCCGCTATCAATCGAACGGCAGCCTGGACACGACGTTTGACGGAGACGGCATAGCCGTCACCCCCGTGGGCGTCGGCTTTGACCAGGCGAACGCCGTAGCAGTTCGGTTGGACGGCACCATCGTTGCCGCCGGTCTCGCCAGCAACGGCACCAACCAGGACCTGGCGCTCGTCATTTATGGCTCAGATGGCAGCACCTCTTGCACGGTCGACTTCGCCCACCATCCGACGGGGAACGGCTCGGCCAACACTTTCACGTTAGCGACGGGCTGTGCGCCCGGCGCTAATTGGGACTGCGTCAACGATCAAGCCGGCAATGCCGGAGTGGGCGCTGTCCAAGCGAACGACGCGAGCACTTTTCTGCAAGACGCAAGCGGGAGCACCAACCGCGAGATGTTCAGCCTCGACGACGGAACGCTTCCCCCCTCAGCCGTGGTAACGTCCATCCAGATCTTCGCCCAGGTGGGAAAAGGGGCCGGACCGGGAGTCACGGCGAGCCTGAGCTATCAGCGCATGGGTTTCGATCCGACCCCGGTCGACGGACCGCCGACTCCGGTCACCGGAGCCTGTTGTGGACTGCTCATCAGCGCTTCTTGGACGGGACTCACTTGGACCCCTGCCCAGCTGGACACCTTGCAAGTCGGCATCGTGCATAACACCGGCGGGGTGTTACAGCTCAGTCAACTCTACGTCGTGGTGTACTACGAGATCTCGACCGAGGTCGAACTCTCCTCGTTCACGGCGGGGGCGGAGGATGGCGCGGTGATGCTCGACTGGGAGACCGCCTCCGAGCTGAGCAACCTGGGATTCCACCTCTATCGGTCGACTACCGAGCAGGGACCCTACGAGCGGATCACCTCGATGATCATTCCCGGGCTGGGATCATCTCCGGTGGGGGCGCGCTACCGCTACCGGGATGCCGCGCGGACCAACGGCGTCACCTACTACTACAAGTTGGAGGACGTCGAGACCACGGGTGGGACGATGCTCCACGGGCCGGTCTCGGCGACGCCCGCGGCTGCTCTTTCCAGAGGATCGATGGCGGAAGAAGGAGAGCGCGTACCGGACGGCCCGGCGCTCATAACTTATGGGGATCCTTCGCTCAATCGGTTGACTGTATCCAAGGACAGGCGTGAGGTGATCCTGGATTTGCGCACTGAGGGCTTCTATGCGCAGCCCTTGAGGGACGGGACGGTGCGACTTACCGTTCCCAACTTCGAGGTCGAGAGCGGCGAGGGCAGCAGCGTGGCCCTACCCGTCAGGCGCGCCTGGGTGGAGGTCGAAGCCGGATGGCGCGTGCGCCTGGCATCGGTCCGTTCGGAAGAGCTGGCTTCGGTCGAGGGATTGATTCCGGCCGATGCGGAACAACTGGATCTCAAGGCATCGGCAGACGGCACGGTGCGCTTGTCCCGACGACGTCCGGCGAGCGAAGCGCTGGCGCGAGCTCAGGGGACGATGCTTTTCCCGGCCGAGGCGGCACAACTTCTCAGCGAGGGCTTTCAAGGGCCCGTGAAAAAAGTCTTCGTTCAGATGGCGCCCGTGCGCTGGGACCGCTCTTCTTCCCGCCTCGTCCTGGCGCGCCGGATGGTGGTCCGTCTTACTTTCCCCGCTCGCGATCTCCGCGACATCGAATTCCAGGGCGGCGGTCGAAGGCGCCATCGGGAGCCGATAAGCCACCGGAAGGCCGCGCCGGGGCTCGTCCGCCTGGCCACCGTGGATCCTGGCCTTTACGCCGTGAGCTATGAGGCTGTTCTCAGGGGAACGCGGGGCGTGGACGTTCGGCGCCTGCGACTGAGCCGTCAGGGAATGCCGGTGCCGTTTCACGTGGAGCCGGAAGCCGGGCGGTTCGCCCCGGGCTCCACGTTGTTCTTCGTGAGCCCCGGCGAGACCGCCAACCCTTACGGCCCCGAGGCGGTGTACGAGCTCGAGCAGGCGCCCGAGGGAACGATGATGCCGACTGCAGCGGATCGACCGTCGGGCTCGCCGGTCAACGTCTACTTGCATCAGGTCCTGCGTGAGGAGAACCGGCTCTACCAGGCCGCGCTACTGGATGCACCCTCGCTGTGGTTGTGGGACGTGCTCCTGGCTCCGGTGCGAAAGCGGTTCCGCTTCGAGGTCAGGGACATCGCGCCCAGCTCCGACCCGAGCGCGCTGTGCGTTTGGCTTCAAGGTGCCAGCGATTTTGCCGCCTCTCCCGACCATCACGTCCGGTTGTACGTGAACGGAACCTGGTTCGGTGAGACCAGCTGGGACGGCAAATCACCGAAGAAGATCGAAATGGCGCTCCCGACGTCCGTGCTGCGGGAGGGAGAGAACTACCTCGAGGTCGAGAACGTCGGCGACACGGCTGCGACTTACTCGATGATCTTCCTCGATCGGTTCACGATCGCGTACCCGCGTCGCTCCGTCACGATTGCCGGAAGTCTCGAAGGCAAATGGATTGAAGACGGCGCGGGGGAGCTCCTCGGAATGGGCCGCCGGCGCGGCTACGTGCTAGACGTTACGGCCGAGCCACCGGTCTGGCTCGGCGGAGCCGAAGTTGGCCTCGATGAAGTCCTGCGCTTTCATGCCGAGGCCGGCCGTCGCTACCTGGCAGTTAGCCACGAAGCCGTGCATCGCCCGCGGGTGAGAAGGGCGAGCCCGAGCCGCCTCAAGAGCGAAATCAATCGTGCCGACTACGTGATCATCGGGCCGCGGGCCTTCCTCGACGCGGCCGCGCCGCTCATTGCTTTTCGGCAAGGGCAGGGGCTTCGGGTCAAGGCGGTCTCGATTGAGGAAGTCTACTCCGAGTTTGGATTCGGTGAGACTACGCCAAGCGCCCTCCACGATTTCCTGACCCACGCCTACCACCATTGGCAGACGCCGCCCCGGTACGTAGCGCTTCTGGGTGACGCAACTTATGACTACAAGAACTACCTGGGCACGCAAGTCGTGAATCATGTGCCTCCGATGATGTTGAGAACGTCCTTCCTGTGGACGGCATCCGACCCCGCCTACGCGCGCGTGAATGGAGAGGACCCGCTTCCCGACATAGCCATAGGGCGGCTTCCTGCCGCTTCGATCGAGGAAGTCCGAGTCCTGACGCAGAAGATCCTCTCCTACGAAACTGGCGAGGCCCGCGGCGCACCCATCGTCCTGGTGGCGGACGATACGGACGCTGCGGCAAATTTCGAGGCGGCAGCCGAGCAGGTGGCGGCGCGGCTCGCCGATTCGCACGAGCTGCGGAGGATTTACCTCGGGCGACTCGGGACGGCCAGGACCCGGGAGTCCATCAAGCAGGCTTTCGACGACGGCGCGAGCGTGGTGAGCTACCTGGGTCACGGCGGCATCCATCTCTGGGCTTCCGAGAACGTTTTCAACCTCGCTGACGTAGATTCCCTGTCCCCGCAGCCGCAGCAGCCCCTGCTGCTGACGATGAACTGCCTGAATGGGTACTTTCACTTTCCTTACTTCAATTCGCTTGCCGAAGCGCTGGTGAAGAGCGAGAGCAAGGGCGCCATTGCCGCCTTCTCTCCCAGCGGCTTGAGCCTGCACCGTGCCGCAGAGCGCTTCCACCTAGCCCTGATGCAAGAGATCGTGCGCGGGGCTCATGGTCGCTTGGGTGACGCGGTGTTGGCTGCCCAAGGCGCCTACGCCGATTCGGGTTCTCCTCCGGAGCTGCTGGCCATCTATCACCTCTTGGGAGACCCGGCGCTAACGCTGCGATAGGCTTGCGCCTCGGCTCACTTGTGTCACCGGTCTGGCCATGGCCGACCGTTTTGGTTGCCTGGCTCCGCGAAGCGAGCGCCGGGAAGACACCCTTGCCGCGTTCGTATAGACATCGGCGTTTGCATCGCCGTCGAGAGGCGCAAGGCGTTCGGAGTCACTCGATGCCGAGCTCCGACAAGAGCCGCTGGTTCTCTCTCCATTCGGAGCGCACTTTCACGTGGAGACCTAGAAATACCTTGGCGCCGAGAAAGGCCTCGATGTCCTGGCGCGCCGCAGTTCCGATTCCCTTCAGCATGCTTCCGCCCTTCCCCACGACGATTCCCTTCTGGGACTCCCGCTCGACCAGGATCGAGGCCTGGATGCGGGTGAGCTTCTCGCCCTCCTCCCAGGAGTCGATGACGACCGCGGTCGAGTAGGGGATCTCCTCGCGGGTCGCGGCCAGAATCTTCTCCCGCACGAGCTCCGAGACGAAGAACCGCTCGGGGAGATCGGTCAGGGTCTCGGGCGGATAGAGAGGCTCGCCCTCGGGAAGCTGCCGTTCCAGCACGAGAGCGAGCGCATCGACGTTCTCTCCCGTGAGGGCCGAGATGGGGACGATGTCCGTGAACTCGTGACGACGGCGATACTCGTCGATAATCGTCAGGATCTCCGGCTTTCGGATCCGATCGACCTTGTTGAGCGCCAGGACCACCGGCACTTTCGCCTGGCGCACCCGCTCGAGCACGAACTCGTCACCGCCGCCGAAGGACTCGGTCACGTCGGCGATGAGAAGCGCCAGGTCCACGCTCTTCAGGCTCCGGAGCGCGAGACCCACCATGCGGCGGTTCATTTCGTGCTTCGGCTTGTGGATCCCAGGGGTGTCGAAGAACACGATCTGCGCCGAGGCGGTATGGGCGATGGCCAGGATGCGGTTTCTCGTGGTCTGCGGCTTCTCGGTCACGATGGCGACCTTTTGCCCCACGAGCCGGTTGAGGAGGGTGGACTTGCCCACGTTCGGGCGTCCGACGATGGTGACGAAACCGGCGCGCAAGAAGGTCTTACGCCGTGGTTCCGGCAGAGGGAAGCCGGAAACGCACCTTGTTGATGCGCTGGCCGTCCGCGTCTACCACTTCGATGCGAACGCCTTCGTGATCGATGACGTCTCCCGACCGCGGAATCCTCCCCGCGGCATCGAGGACGTAACCGGAAACCGTCTCGAATCCCGACCCGTTCACGTCGAGGTGGAGGAGCTCCTTCAGGTCGTCGATGTCCGCCCGGCCGCTCGCCAGGAAGACTCCCTCTCGCTCCTGGACGATCTCCGGTTCCACCTCGTCGAACTCGTCGTGGATCTCACCGACGATCTCCTCCAGGATGTCCTCGACGGTGACGAGACCGCAGACTCCGCCGTACTCGTCTACCACCATCGACAGCGTCTCCCGCGCGCGCTGGAGCTCGCGCAGGAGATCGCCGAGCTTCTTGCTTTCGGGGACGAAGCTCCCCTCGCGGATCATCGACCGAAAGGAGGCATCGGGCGGGGCGTCGTGAGCGGCGATGAGGTCGATGACATAGACCAGGCCCACCACGTGGTCCAAGTCTTCGCGATAGACGGGGACCCGCGAGTACTTCTGCTCGGCGAAGAGCGCCCGGAGCTCTCCCACGGTCGCGCTTTCGGGGATGGCCACGATCTCGGTGCGCGGAGTCATCACCTCCCGCACGACCTTGTCGCCGAGATAGAGGATGGACTTCACCATGCGACCCTCGTCGCCCTCCAGAATTCCTTCCGCTTTGCCAGCATCGAGAAACGCCTGGACCTCCTCCTCGGTCGCCTTCTCGTCCGGCTTGTCCCCGTTCGAGACGAAATACGAGACCAGACGCGCCAGCGGGCGGCTTATGGGGTTCACGATCCGGGCGTAGATCCGGAATGCGGGAAGAAGCAAAACGAGAACTTTCTCCGGGTTTTTCCGGGCGACGATATTGGGAATGACCTCACGGAAGAGCAGAAAGCAGAACACCATGGTGATGAAGGCTCTAGGGAGCGGCTGGGTGACCTCCATCGCCAGATACAGACTCGTCACCAGAACGGTGATGGCGATGAACGATCCCTGGAGGCCGATGCGAAGGGGCAAGAGGAGCTCCATCGGATCCTCGAGCGCCCGGGTGAGATAACCCGTTTTCCATCCGCCCTCCTCGTAGGCGCGCATGGAAATCTTGCTGAAGTAGTCGAAGGCGACGTCGATGAGCGAGAGAAAGAGCGCGAGACCGATGAGGAGCAGGATGGCGATTTCCGCGAGCTGTATCGAGATCATCGCGCGCGCCTGAATCGGGTGACGCGGAGCTTCCGCCTCAGTCGATACTCGATGCGGCGCATCTCGCCGTCGTCGGTCTCGTGGTCGTAGCCCAGGAGATGAAGAAACCCATGGAGGGCGAGGATCTCGAGCTCTCGCGAGAGCGTCGACCGCAGGCGCCGAGCCTGGCGCTTGGCCGTCTCCACCGAGATGACGATGTCCCCGAGGTAGCCCTTGGAGACACCCTTCCGATTCGATCGGAACGAGAGCACGTCCGTCGGCTTGTCGAGGCCGCGGAAATCCCGGTTCAACGTCCGCATGCGCCCGTCGGTCACGAGCGCCACCGTGGCCGAGCCCGATGGGGCGCCGGCGGCGGGAGCGACGACTCTTAGAAACGCGCGGAGCCGGCCGGAGTCGATCGGAATCCGGCGCTGCAGGTTCCTGACCGAAAGACGGGCCCGTTCAGTCCGTTCAGCCCTTACCGGAGGTTCGGAAGTCATCGGCTATCCTGTACGACCAGTGGCTCCACCTGTTTCTCGAAGTCGAAGCCGGGATAGCTCACCCGCTGATGGTGAATCCCCATGAGGACCCGCTGGAAGCTCTGGGCGATCTTCTCGAGATCGCGGAGAGTGAGGTCGCATTCGTTCAGCTGACCGTCGAGAAAGATATAGTCGATGATTTGCCGGATCAACCCCTTCAGGCGCGCCGGGCTCGGATCGTCGAGCGTTCGCGAGGCGGCTTCCACCGCGTCGGCGATCATGATGATACCCGCTTCCTTCGTCTGGGGTTTCGGACCAGGATAGCGGTATTCGTCCTCGCTCACCTCCCCGAGCTCCGGATCGTGGTTCATCTTCGCCTTCTCGTAGAAGTACGTGATGAGCTTCGTCCCGTGGTGCTGGGGGATGACGTCGATCAACTCCTGCGGGAGGTTCATTTCTTTCGCGAGCTCGATCCCTTCCTTCACGTGGCTCGCGATGACGAGAGCGCTCATGCGCGGAAAGAGCTGGTCGTGGCGGTTTCCGCCGGTCTGGTTCTCGACGAAGTAGTTGATCTTGGTGAGCTTGCCTATGTCGTGGTACATCGCGGCAGTGCGGCAGAACACGGGGTTCGCGCCGACCGCCTGGGCCGCGGCCTCCGCGAGCGAGCCCACGACGACGCTGTGGTGGTAGGTGCCCGGGGCCTCGAGCGCGAGCCTTTTCAAGATGGACACGTTCCCGTTCGCAAGCTCCAGGAGCCGAATGTCGGTGGTGCGGTGGAAGACGGTCTCGAAAACGGGAAGGAGCGCCGACACCACGATCGCCACCGTGGCGCCTCCGGCGAACGCGCACAGAAGGTCGAACCCGAAGTTGCTCGGGGGAAAGTGGCGGCCGCTCAAAAGGTCGATGGCAAGGACCGCGGCGACGTTCACCGCTCCCACCAGGAGCCCGACCTTGACCAGGGCCGTCCGTCGCTTGTACTGGAAGAGCCCGAGGACCGCCGCGAGGCTCGACAAGAGCGCAAAGACCGCGAGCTGCAGGTTCCCGGTCATGATTCCGATGGCGATGCTGAAGAGCGTCGAGGCGAGAAGCGCCGTCGGCGGGTTCTCCAGGAGGAGAAGCATCACTGCGACGCTGGCGAAGGGGACGGCATAGGAGTAGGAGCCGGTGTTGTTGAACGGCGCCTGCACCAGCTGCTCCGAGAAGAGACGCGCAACGAAGAACAGGGAACGCGCGAGTGCGAGGTGTCCCACGATGACGATGCCCGTCATCGCGAAGCTCTGCCGCCGCCAGGCTTCGCTCGCGCGCGCGGGCTTCAGCAGATGCCATTGGATGGTCAGAAGGACACCCGCGAGGAGGAGCGCGCCCAGGGCCCCGGCGAAGCCCCACCCTCGGTTCTCCTGCGACAGGATGTCGAGCTGCCGAAGGGCGCTCGCCGTGATCTCGTCGCCGGCGCGCACGATGGTCTTGCCTCGCCGGACCTGAAGTTTCCGGGCCGTTGCCACCTCGTCCTCGTAGCTGAAGTCGTAGGGAGCATAGATCGTCGTGGGAGCAATTTGCCCGAGCTCATGCTGCTGCGTCCGAAAGCTCAGAAATGGCGTGAGGAGGACGGTGAGGGCGACGGCGAAAAGCACTGCCCAGGGCCAGGGCGAGGAGTACGCAAGATCGAAGAGGTCCCGAACGCGGACCCCTCTGCGCTTCCGCCGGGCCGATTCCTGCTTTTCCTTCTTAAGCTCTCCGTCGAACGTCATCCCTTAAGTGCTCGCCTCGGTCGCGACGCCGGTCCCGGTCGCCTTCCGCTCTCTCGCGCGGTCGTACGCGCGGATGATCGACTGCACCAGCGGATGGCGCACCACGTCGGTCTCGTCGAAGTACACGAAGTCGATCCCGTTGATGCCGGAAATCAAATCGATGGCTTCCACCAGGCCGCTCAGCCTTCCCGGAGGAAGGTCGATCTGGGTGATGTCGCCGGTGACGACGGCTTTCGACCCGAAGCCGATGCGGGTCAAGAACATCTTCATCTGCTCGGAAGTGGTGTTCTGCGCCTCGTCCATGATGACGAAGCTGTCGTTCAGGGTGCGGCCCCGCATGAAAGCGATGGGCGCGATCTCGATCGACCCGCGAAGGATGAGCTGCGCGACCTTTTCCGGCTCCATCATGTCGTAGAGAGCGTCGTACAGCGGACGGAGGTAGGGGTTGATCTTCTCCTGGATGTCTCCCGGGAGGAACCCCAGTTTCTCGCCTGCCTCAACCGCGGGCCTCGCGAGGATGATCCGGTTGACTTTCTTCTGGTGGAACGCGGCCACGGCCATCGCCACGGCGAGGTAGGTCTTGCCCGTCCCCGCGGGCCCGATGCCGAGCACGATGTCGCTCGCCTCGATGGCCTTGATATAGGAGAGCTGGTGGAGGCTCCGGGGCATCACCCGCTTGCTCCGGGACGGCTGGAGGACGGCGTGGACGAAGAAGTCCTTGAGAGAAACGTTCGGGTCCTGCCGCAGGAGGCGGAGCGCGACCCGGAGGTCACCGGCACTTATCTGGTATCCGCCCTCGACCAGCTCCGAGAACTGGTGGAAGATGTTCTCCACCTTCTCGACCTGTACCGGATCCCCCTCGACGAGGAGCTCGTCGCCGCGGCTCACGATCTGAACTCCCAAAGCCTTCTCGATGGACTTCAGGTTCTCGTCGTGGATTCCAAAGAGAGCCCGCGCACCCTCTTCGGGAACCGAGATCTTCTTCATGTAAAGAGAGTCTTAACCTCCAGAGACAACCCGCCCTCGAAAGAAAGATAATCCTGCGAACGCATCGCGCCTGGTCCAGATATTCAACTATGCGATGGTGAGGACGTGGGCGGGAAACCCGCGGGTCGGGTATTTACCCGAGAAAAGCGACCCCCAAGGTTCATGATTCCAATCGACGGTAGCACACCCCCCCGGGGGCGTCAAACCGCCGGCAACGCGAGCTATCGGTCGCGCGGAGTCTTTCCGGCAACCCGGATACCGAGCTCTTCGAGCTGGGCGTCCGAGACCCCGGAGGGCGATCCGGTCATGAGGTCGTAGGCCGAGGTCGTTTTGGGAAAGGCGATTACGTCCCGGAGGCTCTGGCCGCCGGCAGCAAGCATGGCGATGCGGTCGACGCCGAACGCGATCCCGCCGTGGGGCGGAGCTCCGTACTGGAGCGCCTCGAGAAAGAACCCGAACTTCTCCAAGGCGTCTTCGTCGGTCATCCCCAGGGCGCGAAACACTTTTGCCTGGACGTCGTTTCGATGGATGCGAATACTGCCTCCCCCGAGCTCGAACCCGTTCGCCACCAGGTCGTAGGCAAGCGCGCGCACGGAGCCTTGGTCGGTCTCGAGCCTGTCCATGTCCTCTTCAAAGGGCGACGTGAACGGATGGTGCACCGCGTTCCAGCGCCCCTCGGTCTCGGAATACTCGAAGTAAGGGAAATCGGTGACCCAGACGAGCGCGAAATCACCGCTTTTGGGCCCGCTATTGGGAATGAGCCCTTGCTTGCGGGCGATCGAAAGCCGGAGAGCGCCGAGGACCGTGGACGCGAGAAGGCCGTCGCCAGCGACGATCAGGAGCAGATCCCCCGGCCCGCCGGAAGCGCGCTCGAGCGCGTTCTTCAGCCGGTCTTCTCCCACGTGGCGCAGGAGCGGCGATTTGAGCTCGCCCTCTTTGAACTGAGCCCATCCGAGGCCGGCCGCTCCTAGCAGTTTCGCCTGCGCCTCGAGGTCGTCGACGTCCTTCCTCGATGCCGACGCGAGACCGGGAACGGCGATGGCCCTGACCGCTCCTCCTGCCTCGAGCGTCTTGTCGAAGATGCCGTACCCCGACCCGCGCACTACCTCCGAGATATCGGCGATCTCGATCCCGAAGCGAAGGTCGGGCTTGTCGGTTCCGTAGCGGCTCATGGCGTCGTCGTACGTCATTCGCTGGAACGGGGCTTTGACCTCGATCTCGACCGCCCTCAGCATCTCGACGAACATGCCCTCGGCCAGCGCGAAAACGTCCTCGCGATCGACGAAGGACATCTCGATGTCGATCTGCGTGAACTCGGGCTGCCGGTCGGCGCGCAGGTCCTCGTCCCGAAAGCAGCGCACGATCTGGAAGTACCGTTCCATGCCCGCGATCATCAGGAGCTGCTTGAAGAGCTGCGGCGACTGCGGAAGCGCGTAGAACGATCCCTTGTGCACCCGGCTGGGAACGAGATAGTCGCGCGCCCCTTCGGGGGTCGACTTCGTGAGGTAGGGAGTCTCGATCTCGTGGAAGCCCTGCTCCATCAGGTAGCGGCGGACGGCGAACGTCAGCCGGCTCCGGATCTCGAGCCTCCGGCGCATCTCCCCTCGCCGGATGTCGAGGTACCGGTACTTCAGCCGCAGATCCTCGCTGGCCCGGGTCTGGTCGGTGAGCTCGAACGGCGGAGTCTTCGACTCCGAGAGCACCCGGATCTCCTGGGCGCGCACTTCGATTTCACCCGTGGCGATCCCGGCGTTCACCGTCGTGAGAGCGCGGCGCAAAACTTCGCCTTTCACCGCGACCACCCACTCGGTGCCGAGCCGTTTGGCGACGCCGGCCACTTCGCTTCCCGCTTCCGTGGGAACCAGGATCTGGGTGATACCCTCCCGGTCGCGAAGATCGATGAAGATGATTCCCCCGAGATCGCGAACGGTTGCGACCCAGCCCATGAGCGTGACCCCGGCGCCGACGTCTCTCGATCCGAGGGCTCCGCAGCTGTGCGTTCGTTTCCAGGCGCTCACGAAGAGCACCTTTGCCGGAGGTACTTGTCCCGATAGCTCTGAATCAAGACGCTTCCTTTTTCGCGGGGACGAGCCAGATCAGGTCTCGGGGGAAATCGTACGTGACGGAAAGGCCCAGAAGCACGTCGGCGCCGATGACCCCGACGGCGCTTCCGCCGTACGGGAGATCCTTCATCGTTCCGAGCACCACCTTTAGATTCTTCGCCTCGAACGCTCCGACGCGAAGCGAGGCAATCTCGGCTCCGTTCGCGCCCTTGGGGGCGAAACCTTTTTCCGCCGCCCACTTCTTGTCGAGGAGCGTGCCCGAGGTTCCGGCGTCGAGAATGAAGCGGACTTCTTCTTCCGCTCCGGTCTCAGCGCCGGCGCGGGAGAGAAAGACGGGTACCGTGAGAAACCTGCCCGAGGACTCGAACGTGGCGCCACCCTCCGGCACTTCGGCGGGCGAGCTTTCGAGATAAAGGAGCCGGCGCGGGTAGTGGACCGTGAGCCGGAGCGGCTCGAGCAGATCCCGGCCGATGCGGCCGTAGCTGCGGAGTCCCCCCGATCCCGTCCCGTCCTCGCCCTCGATCAAGAGCGTCCTCACGTTCGAAAACTCGATCTCGGCCACTTTGAGCTCGTCGAGAACCACCACGGGCACCTTTTCCTTCCGGCCGTAGTAGTCGATTTCAGCCTGCCCCTGGGCCGGCAGCTTCAGCCCACTTCCGTCCACCACCAGCGTGTCGAGGACGAAGTCTTTGAAGCTCGGGTCGATCACCAGGCGGTGTCCCCCCGAGCCGTTCAGCTTCGCCCGCACGATGGGGAGAGCCGATTGGTCGATGGTCTCGAACCGGATCCACTGCGCCTTCCCGCCGGGGGCGGACTGCGAAAGGAGGCTCGCCGGCGCCGACACCGCGAGTATCGCGAAGGCGACCCTTCGGATCGTTCTCACTCCATGCCTTTCAATCCAAAGACCATAGCAAATTTGGGGCGCCAATGCTCGACTATAATCCCGCGGCAGTGAACCATCGCCTCACCGCGAAGGACAAGCTTCTCGCCCTCGCCTTGTACTTCGTGTTGACTCTCGCTCTCACCTATCCTCTAGTCCTCCGCCCCGCGAGCGCCAACCGCCTCGACAGCCCCGATGCCCTCCTCAATAGCTGGATCGTCTCCTGGTGTCTGTATCAGCTCCCCCGCGATCCGCTGCACCTCTTCGATGCCAACATCTTCTATCCCGAGAAGGGCGCTCTCGCTCTCTCCGAGAATCTCCTCACGGGCGCGCTCCTCGCCTCGCCCGCGGCCCTCTTTTCGCGCTCCCCGGTCTTGCTCTTCAACGTAGTCCTCGTCGCGGCCTTCGTCTCGAGCGGTTACGCCGCGTTTCTTCTCGCCTACGATCTCAGCGGAAGCCGCCTCGCCGCGGCGCTCGGTGGAATTCTCTTCGCCTTCGCCCCCTACCGATTCGCCCACATTCCGCACCTCCAGCTCCAGCTCGCGTTCGGCATCCCCCTAACGCTTTATTTCGCGCGCAGGATTCTCGAGGGCCGTCCCGGGCTCGGTCCCGTCGCCGGACTCGCCTCCTCGATTCCGCTGACCTTCGGCTCGAGCATCTACTACAGCATCTACGGCGCGACCGTCGTCCCGGTCGTCGTGCTCTTCGAGCTTCCTCTGGTCCAGGCCGGCCGAAGACTTGGAACGCTCGCGCGACTCGGCCTCGCCGCGTCGGCGGGCATTCTCGCAACCGTCCCCCTCGCTCTTCCTTACTGGAACAAGATGAGCTCCGGGATGGAGCGATCGCTCGAGACCGCTACGGAGTTCGAAGCTACCGGCGCCGATTACGTTTCGAGCTTCTCGCGGCTTCACGGATTTCTTCCGAAATCGAGCGAGCCCCTCTTTCCGGGGTTCGTCGCGATCGGGCTCGCCGCCGGAGCCCTTGGGGCGCCCTCGAAGGAGCGCCGGCGGACCTCAGTCTGGATCGCGGTCGCCCTCGTCGGGATCGCGCTTTCGCTCGGGCCGTCTCTTGGGTTGTTCTCGATCCTCTTCGAGGTTTTCCCTCCCTACCGCGCGCTCCGGGTCCCGTCGCGCGCCGGCATCTTGTTTCTGCTGGGGGTCTCGATGCTCGCGGCACTGGGGCTTCGCCGCATTCGGGGACGCGCCCTCCGTTTCGCTCTCGTCGCTCTCGCGGCGGCGGAGTGCGCGAGCGTTCCCTTGCCCCTCCGCATGGAGGCGCCGGGTCTTCCTCCGATTTACCGCAACGTCGAGGGACTCGTGGGTGACGGCGCCCTTCTGGAGCTTCCGCTGCCGCCGCCAGAGAGGTTTCAGGACAACGCGGTCTACGTGTATCGATCGGCAATCCACCGGCGCTCGATCGTGAACGGCTACAGCGGGTTCGTTCCTGAGACGTACCGGGAGACGTACGAGCTATTGAGAACGCTCCCGATGCGGGAAGCGCTCACGCGGCTCTCGGGTCAGGGAGTCCGCTTCGTCCTGGCCCACGAGGGAAGACTCGGCCGAAGGCGCCGCCGCGAGCTCGCCGAGGCGGAGCGAGAAGGGATCTTGATCTTGGTAGGAGAAGAACCGCCGGATCGGCTGTACCGGATTCGCTGACGCAGTTACTGCTCCAGAGTCGTCTCGGCCTCGAGGAACCAGCCGTTCTCGACGAGCGCTTCCGGGCTAGGACCGGACCACCCTTCCGGTAACGACGCTTCACCCGGCTCGGTGAGGACGGAGGGTCCAGGAACGAGCCAGGTGTTCACCAGGTACTGCCAGTGGAACGATCGTTCCCTCTGGGTTTCGGCCTCGGACCAGCTTGTTCGGGGGATCCTAAGAGCCATCTTCGACCTCCGTCTTCTGGATAGTCGAGAATGCAACTCACGTGCCACGATAGGCCCTTTGACCCCATAGGAGTAAGACGTTGCCCCTTAGCTAGTTACACACCCTGTGGAAAACTCCCCCCGTCACCTCGTAGTGAATCACCCTCGCGAAGGTACAACAGTTTGGGCATTCCAGGGAAATTCCGTCCCTGAGCCCGCTACAGTTCAGAAAAAGCTTCCCGTGGATCGGGCGCGATCGATGAGCGACGGAGGCGGCGCGAATCGAAGCCCTTTCCTCGCTCTCCACGTCTCGAGGTCGGAGGCGACGCGCTCGAGACCGTACTTCTCGGCGTAGCGGAGGAGCCCGCCGCGAAACGGTGGGAATCCCGTGCCCATGACCATCGCGAGATCGAGCTCGCCCGGACTGCGCACGATCGATTCGTCGAGGCAGCGCGCCGCTTCCGCGACCATGAGGGAGAGAGCGCGCTCGACGGCTTCCTCTGGGTCGAGAGGGCCGCGCTTGGCTCGCAGGAGAGAAGCGACCTCGGGGTCGGGAGCGGCGCGCTCGTTCTTGTAGCGGTAGAAACCCGCCCCGGTCTTCTTACCCAGACGACCCGCCTTAACGAGGAGCGAAAGGATTCCCGACGGCTCCGCTCTGTCGCCGAACGCCCGCGCGAGCACCATGCCCGCCTTCTGGGCGACGTCGATCCCCACCTCGTCGAGGAGCCGCAGCGGCCCCATCGGCATTCCGAAGCGAAGGAAAGCCCGGTCCACGGCCTCGACGTCGCCGCACTCGAGAAGAAGGTACGAGGCTTCGTTCAGATACGGTCCGAGGATCCGGTTCACGAGAAACCCGGGGCCGTCGTTCACGACCACCGGAGTTTTTCCGAGCCTCTTCGCGAGGGCGACGAGGGTTAAGATCGTACGATCCGAGCTGGATCTCCCGCGAATCACCTCCACCAGAGGCATGCGATCGACGGGATTGAAGAAGTGGAATCCCGCCATGCGAGCCGGATGCGCGAGCACGGACTGCATCTCGCTCACGGAAAGGGTCGACGTGTTGGTGGCGATGAGACAGTCTTTCGAGATCCGGGGCTCGAGCTCGCGTAAGACGCTCTTTTTGATCTCCATGTCCTCGACGATGGCCTCGAGGACCAGGTCGCAGCGGGCGAAGCCGCGGAAGTCGAGGGTAGGGGCGATGAGGGCCATCCGCGCCTCGACCTCCCAGGCGCTCATGCGTCTCCGCGTCTTGCTCTCCTCGAAGATTTTACGCGCCGCCTTCAGGCCCGCGCCGAGCGCCTCGGGGCTCACGTCCTTGAGCCGCACCGGAAGATCGCGCGACGCGAGGAGCCGCGCGATCCCCCCTCCCATCGTTCCCGCTCCGAGAAGGGCCGTCGCGTCGATCGTTTCCGGCTCGGCGTCGGATTCAATCCCCCGGTCCTTCTTCGCTCGCTCGTTGAGAAAGAAGAGGTGGACCAGGTTCTTCGATACCTCCCCCGGCAGGAGTTCCTTCACTCGCTCTCGCTCGAGAGACAACGAGTGGCTCTTCGAGCTTCTCCCCTTCTCGACGATGCCGAGGATGGCGAGGGGGGCGGGGTAGTGTCCGCCGGTTCGAGCGAGGACGCGCTTTTGCGCCTGCGAGAAGAGAATGGCGCGCCCCACGGGATTGCCTTCGAGGAGCCAGCCGGGAATCGTCCTCTTCTTCCTCGCGGGAGCCTTCCCCCGAGCGAGCTCATCCAGAAGAGCGAGGGCCTGCTCGCGAAGCCGCCCGTGCGGAACCGCCCGGTCGAGAAGGCCGATCTTCTCCGCTTTTCGCGCATCGATGCCCCGGCCGGTGAGCATCAGGTCGAGGGCGCTCTGGATCCCGACGAGGCGGGGGAGACGCGTCGTTCCGCCCCAGGCGGGAACGATTCCGAGGTTCACTTCCGGAAGCCCGATCTGGAATTTCGGATGGTCGGTGCCCACCCGGCCCTTGCAGGCGAGGGCTACCTCCGTGCCTCCGCCGAGACAAACTCCTCCGATGGCGGCGACGACCGGAAACGGAAGCCGTTCGATCCGGTCCATGATGGCCTGGCCCGCTCCGACCGCCTCTTCGGCTTCCTCGGCGGTCCGGACCTCCTGGATCTCCGCCACGTCGGCGCCGGCCAGAAACATCCCGTCCTTCCCCGAGGTGAACACCGCACCGATAAGGCCGGAATGGGACTCGAGCTCCGAAAGGACCTCGCGGAGCCGCTCCATGACCGCCCGGGAGAGCTTGTTCACTTTCTCGCCCGGGAGATCGATCGTTACCCAGGCGACGGCGTCCTCGATGGAAAGCCGGATTGGCGCGGCATCTGTCGGGGTCATGAGCGTTACGGAGTCTACTCGCCGCGAAATGCTTCGTACAAACGGCAACTGTGACGTAGCTCTCTTGCAACCCCGTAGCCTTCAGAGGACAATTGGCTCGGGGACCATGGAAACCTTCCTGCGATGGCTCCGCGACATCTTTCGCAACGACGATATCGTCAGCGCCCTCACGGGCGAGGCGGTGGCGCCGCCGTTTTCCGACCCCAAGAGGAAGCGGAACACCCAGATCTCGACGGTCGCGGGGTACGCCACGCTGGTCGCGGCTCTCGTGCTCCTCTCGACCATTCTTCCCGAGCCCCCGAAGCTCTCGCGTATCGCGGATCTCCCGGACCTGATTTTCGTGATGACGGAAGGCCCCGGCGGCGGCGGTGGAGGTGGCGGCGATCTTTCCGAGGACCCTGAGTCGGTCCAGAAGATCGAAGGCGAGGACCAGGCGAAAATCGCAGTCGCTGTCGAAACCCCCGAGGAAAAGCTGATCTTCGAGGACCCCGACAAACCGCCTGAAAAAGAGGAAGAGGTCGTCGAGGAGGATGACGTTCCCGAAGTCGTGGCACCGGTCGTGGACCAGGCCCCCGACGACACGACCGAGAAGGGGATCCTCCAGGGTCAGGAACAGCTCATCGCGTCCGCAGGCGCCGGTCAGGGGCCGGGGATCGGAGAGGGGAAGGGTGCGGGCATCGGAGAGGGGACTGGCGGTGGGTTCGGAGGCGGCGTCTATCGTATGGGAAGCGGTGTCACCGCTCCCATCATTTTGCGCCAGGTCCGGCCGGGATTCACCGAGGAGGCACTCGCCCGCAAAATCCAAGGGGAAGTGGTCCTGGAGGTGCTGATTCTGAAGAACGGCTCCGTAAGGCCGGTGCGGGTACTTCGCGGGCTCTCCGCCGACCTCAACGAGAAGGCCCTCGAGGCCGCTTCGCAATGGAAGTTCATCCCCGCCAAGTTCAAGGGGCAGGCCGTCGACCTCATCGCCGAGATCGCCATCGATTTCAATATTCTTTAAGCCAGCGCTTCGTCCACCTTTTCCGCCGCTTCCACCTCGTGGCGGATGTCCTGAAGCCTCGAGCTGAGCTCGGGGACGCTTCCGCTCGAAGCCCCCGCGCGGGATAGATCGAGCCTCAGCTGTTTCACCTGGTGCTCGGCCACGTCCTGACGCACTCGAATCTGCTCCAGCACCGTGAGCGCCTTGTCGATGGTCTGCCGGCGCTGACGCACGACCTCGAGCTGCTTCTGATAGAGGTTTCGATCGCGCGCGCCCTCGGCGCCCTCGAGCCGCATCGCAGCATCTCTCTCGGTACTCTCGAGACGCTGTCGTTCTTCGACTCCCGTCTGTTCCTCGAGGTCCCGCCGTTTCGAGGCGAGGTCGCGCATCCGCTCCACGATGCCGTCGATCTCCTTCAAGAGGTCCCTCTTGTTCTCACCACCCCGCTTCTCGAGGAGCCCTCGCACTCGTTCCACCTCGTCCCGGAAACTCTCCGAAAGAAGAACGGCCCGCGCTTCGGCCTTCGATCCTTCGGCGAGAGACTTCCGCGATCGGAAGAGTGAGAGGGCGGCCGGAACGGCACCGACCGCCTGCGCCACGAGACCGATGGCCCAGAAGCCCATCCAGAAGGGAACCTCGCCCGTCTTGAGGAAAAAAGCCACGCCGAACGCGAGATAGACCCCGAGATGCTGGGCGAATTGGGCGACCTTTCTCTTCGCGGCCCAGGAAGCCGGATCGTGCCTCACCGGGACCTCCTCCCGGAAGAGGGGAGTCTCGTGGAGCGGGACCCAGACCTCGTCTCCCTCGCGCCTCACCATCTCGAGCCCCGAATAGCGATTCTGCCGGAGCCTCCTTCGGAGCCGCGATTGGGAGAGAGTGCGCACCCGTCCCTCCGAGTCGAGCTGGTATACGTCGTCGGCGCGCCGCGGTTCTAAAGCGCCGCGAACCTCGACCGGGAGCGGAGGCACGACTTCGGGGGAAAGTGATTTTAGGTCGCGAACGAGCTCGCGGGTGTCCGTATAGCGCCGCGCGGGATCTTTCTCCAGGCACCGCTCCACGATCCGATCGAGTCCATGCGGAAGCCTGGGGTTGAGCCTCGACATCGGGACGGGCGCGCTTTCGATGATCGAGGCGAGCGTCTGGGCGGCGGTCTCGCGCTGGAACGCGATTTTCCCCGTCGCCAACTCGTAGAAGATGAGGCCGAGCGAGAACTGGTCCGATCGAAAGTCGGCGGACTTTCCCGACGCCTGCTCGGGCGACATGTACTCCACCGTTCCGATCAGCATCCCGTGCCGCGTGCGGGCGAGAGTCGGCATCTCCGAGCCGATGGCCCACGGGGGCGTCGAAAGCTTGGCAAGGCCGAAGTCGAGAATCTTGACGAGCCCTTCCTCGCTCACCATGACGTTCTCCGGCTTTAAATCCCGGTGCACGATGCTCGCGGCGTGGGCCTTCGCGACCCCGTCCGCGAGCTGGCGTGCGACGTCGAGGAGCCGCTCGGGAGGAAGCGGACCCGCCCCAAGGACCCGCCGGAGCGTTGAGCCGGGGGCGAGCTCCATGGCGATGTAGCGGGTGCCGTCGCTCTCGCCGACGTCGTAGATGTGAACGATGTTGGGATGGGAGAGCGCCGAGGCCGCGCGCGCTTCCTGCTCGAAACGCCGGAGCCTTTCGGAGTCGGACGCGAGCTCCGGGGACAGCACTTTGATCGCGACTTCGCGGCCGAGCTTGAGATCCCGGGCGCGGTAGACCTGGCCCATCCCGCCCGCGCCCAGGACGCCGAGGATCTCGTAGGGGCCGAGGCGCGCGCCGGAGGAGAGGGTCATGGCGCTCCTTTCGATGACCATCGAGAAGCGAGCGGATTGTAGCGGCCCTGAAGCGCCGGCGCAAAGCGGACTCGATCCCATCGCTGATGCCGCCTGAGGGTAAGATACGCGTGGATGTCTCGTCCCAGAGGGCGTCGCTGTCGATGAGCCTGACTTCAGGCACACATCTCGGTCCCTACGAGATCCTTGCGCCGGTCGGCGCCGGAGGACAGGGCGAAGTTTACAAGGCGCGCGACGCGCGGCTCGAGCGCACGGTCGCAATCAAGGTGCTCCCGGCCGAGGTCGCCTCCGACCCGGCTGCCCGCGAGCGTTTCGAGCGCGAGGCGCGGGCCATAGCCGCGCTCAACCATCCTCACATCTGCGTTCTTCATGACGTCGGGCGCCACGAAGGGATCGACTTCCTGGTCATGGAGTACCTGGAGGGCGAGACGCTTGCTGAACGGCTCGCTCGAGGGGCACTCTCCCTCTCGCAGGCGCTCGAGTGCGCGATTCCGATCTCCGATGCTCTGGACAAGGCGCACCGCGCGGGGATCGTCCACCGGGACCTGAAGCCCCGAAACATCATGCTCACCAAGGCGGGGGCCAAGCTACTCGACTTCGGTCTGGCCAAGCTGCGCGCGCCGCTCGCCGGTTCAGCGGACTCGGTTCTCCCGACCCGAGATTTGACGGCACAGGGTGCGATCGTGGGCACGCTGCAGTACATGGCGCCGGAGCAGCTCGAAGGGAAGGATGCGGATTCGCGGGCCGACCTCTGGGCGCTGGGGGCGGTGCTGTACGAGATGGTGACGGGGAAGAAAGCCTTTGAGGGGAAGAGCCAGGCGAGCCTGATCGCGGCGATTCTGGAGCATGAGCCAGAGGCGCTGGAGTCGGTGCAGCCACTGTCGCCACCGTTACTGAACCTTGTCGTCGCAAACTGCCTGGCGAAAGACCCGAACGATCGATTCCAGTCGGCAGGCGATCTGTGCCGAGCGCTGCACTGGGTTTCCGAGGCAAGAGTCGAAGCACGCGCCGTTCGGGGATGGCGAGGACGGCGCGACCGGCTGGTGTGGGCTCTGGTGGGCCTGTTGTTCCTCGGGCTTCTGTCCGCCCTTTCGCTCCTCTACTTTCGTAGCCCACCTGCCGACACTGATGAGATGCGCCTTCAGGTGGTCACGCCGCCCACCACCGATCCGATTTCAATGGCCATCTCGCCGGACGGGCGGCGGCTGGTGTTCGTGGCGTCTTCGGAAGGCAAGTCGCAGCTCTGGCTGCGGGCGCTGGAGTCGCTGAGGGCAGAACCCTTGCCGGGGACCGAAGGGGCATCTTATCCATTCTGGTCGCCGGACAGCGGGTCGGTCGCGTTCATCGCTGGTGGTGTGTTGAAGCGGATCGATCTCGCCAGCGGCCTCGTGCGCACGCTGGCGAG
>Ga0184637_10000439_pt1 | contig 31018 bp, 24 predicted proteins | sample PLM3_127_b2_FD_133143 | JGI IMG/M metagenome (GOLD analysis project Ga0184637, IMG submission 133143) | Groundwater sediment microbial communities from an aquifer in East River, Colorado, USA - PLM3_127_b2 | ecosystem: Environmental > Terrestrial > Soil > Riparian zone | place: USA: East River... | reverse complement strand
GACCCCGACCCCGACCTGGCTCCCCGCCGATCCCGATCACCGCTGGTCGTTTCCCCGCGACCACTGGGCGCACCCGGGCCACCGCACCGAGTGGTGGTACTTCACCGGCAGCCTCGAGTCCCTCGACCAGCCCGGCCGGCGCTTCGGCTTCCAGCTCACGTTCTTCGCGGTGGGGCTCGCCCCGGCGCCGCCGGCGCTCGACTCGGCCTGGGCGACCGGCTCCGCGGTGATGGTCCACGCCGCGGTGACCGACGTGGACCGCGGGGTCCACGTGTTCTCGGAGGTGCTCTGGCGCACCTCGCCGCTCCTCGGAGGCTTCGGCGCGCCGCCCGACCCGGTGCTCGCCTGGGCGCGCGCGCCGCCCGGCACCGAGGGGCGCTGGACGCTCGCGCTCGACGGCGACCGGTTCCGCCTCGCGGCGCGCGACGCGGCGAGGGCGCTCGCCCTCGAGCTCGCCGCGCGGCCCCGGAAGCCGCCCGCGCTCCAGGGTCCGAACGGCTACTCGCGCAAGTCCTCCACCGCCGGCTACGCGAGCCTCTACTACTCGCTCTCGCGCCTGGCGCTCGAGGGCACCCTCGAGCTCGGCGGCGAGCGCCACCGGGTGCGCGGCGAGGGCTGGATGGACAAGGAGCTCGGCTCCTCGCAGCTCGCGCCCGGGCAGGCGGGCTGGGACTGGTGGAGCCTGCGGCTCGCCGACGGCCGCGAGCTGATGCTCTACGTGCTGCGGCGGAGGGACGGCACCACCGACTTCCGCAAGGCGACGCTCGTCGAGCGCGACGGGGCCGTGAGGCTCCTCGCGCCGGAGGCCTGGCGCGTGGCGGCGCGCGGACGGTGGAGGAGCGAGGCGACGCGCGCGGAGTATCCGTCGGGATGGGACGTCGAGGTGCCGGGGGAGGGGATCCGGCTCCGCGTCGAGCCGGAGGTGCGCGCCTCGGAGAACGTGTCGGCGCTCGTCCCCGGTCTCGCCTACTGGGAGGGGCCGGTTCGACTCACGGGTCCGGAGGGCCAGGCCGCCGGCGAGGGATACGTCGAGCTGACCGGGTATGGCGCCGAGGCGCGGCCCCCGATCTGATAGATTCCGCCGCGATGGCAGCGCTCGATCTCGACCAGGCGATCGTGGAGCTCGTCGCGCGCGACGAGGTGAAGATCCCCCCGTACCCCGCGGTCGCGTTCGGGATCGAGAAGCTGATCCGCACCGGCGACTACGGCATCGACGACCTCGCCCGGCTCATCTCCTCCGACCAGGTGCTCGCCGCGGACGTGCTCCGCGCCGGCAACTCGGCGTTCTACCTGCGGGGCGCCCCGGTCGCGTCGGTGAAGCAGGCGGTCGGGCGGATCGGCGCGAAGGACGTGGCGAAGCTGGCGCTCGCCTCCGGGCTCGGGTCGCACGCCAACGCCGCCGGCCGGCTCGCCTCGCTGCGGCGTCGGGTCTGGCTCGACGCCCTCGCCTCCGCGCTCCTCTGCCAGGCGCTCGCGAAGGGGCGCGGCCTGCCGCCCGACGTGGCCTTCTCGGCGGGGCTGCTCCACGACTTCGGCAAGGTGATCGCGCTCGCCTCCATCGAGGACCTCGTCGCGCGCCACGGCGACCTCGCGCCGCGCACGGTCGAGGAGTGGACCGGGATGGTGGATCGCTACCACGTCGAGCTGGGCATCGTGCTCGCCGCGCGCTGGCAGCTCCCGCCGGTGCTCGCCGACGTGGTCTCGCTCCACCACGCGGATCGGATCACCGCCGCCGCCGACCCGCGCCTCGTCGAGACGGTGATGGCGGTGGACGAGGTGGTCGGCCTGCTCGCCGATCGCCCGAGCCTCACCGCCGACGAGCTCGGCCTCGCGGCGCTCGTCGAGCCGGCCGAGCACGGCGCGATCGCCTATGCGATCGAGGCGCTGCCCGGCTTCGTGGCCTCCTTCGAGGCGGGCGAGGCGCACGCGGCGCCCGGCGGGCCGAGCCTGGTGTCGACGCCCGCGCAGCCGGAGCCGCCCCCCGCACCGCAGGCGCAGGGGCCGCACCCCGCGCCGCACGAGGTGGTGCTGACGCTCGGGGGCCGCAAGCACGTCTACCGGATCCTCGGCATCGCGAGCACCCACTTCATGCTCTCTGGCACGGTGGCGGCGCCGGAGAACATGCTCATGGAGATGGCGGTCCGGTGCGAGCCTCCGCTCGAGGGGTACGCGAGCGTGAAGCTCGCCTGGCCGGAGGCCGGGGCGTTCACGCTGCTCGTGCAGCCGTACGCGCTCACCGGCGAGCAGGCGCGGCGCTGGCGCGACCTCGTGACCGCCTCCACCGCGGAGGGCTGATCGGGTGACCGAACCGGGCGCGCGGGCGGGAGAGCCGGAGGCCAGCTTCGGCGAGGCGTCGCGGCTCGACGACGCGATGGCGGACCTGCTCGCGCGCGACGCGGTCGAGCTGCCGACGTATCCGGTCATCGCGCTCCGGCTCGCCGAGCTCATGCGCGGCGGCGACTTCGGCCTGGACGAGCTGGCGCGGCTCGCGTCGTCGGACCAGGCCCTCGCGACCGACCTGCTCCGCGCCGCCAACTCCGCGTACTACCGGCGCGGGGACCTGATCGTCTCCATCCCGCAGGCGGTGGCGCGGGTCGGGGCGGAGGAGCTCGCCCGGATCGCGCTCGCCTCCGGGCTGGGGGCGGCGGCGAACGCCCGCGGGCCGCTCGCGGCGCTGCGCCGCCGCGCCTGGCACGACGGGCTCGCCTCGGCGCTGCTCTGCCGCGAGCTCGCCCGCGCGCGGGGGCTCGCGCACGAGGACGCCTTCACCTGCGGCCTGCTCCACGACTTCGGCCGCATCATCGCGATCTCCGCCCTGGAGCGGATCGCGGGCGGCGCGCGCTCGGGCCGCCCGATGCCGCAGCGGTTCTGGGACGCGGTGGTGGACCGCTACCACGTGGGGCTCGGCGCGACGCTCGCGGCGCGCTGGGGGCTGCCGAGCGCCGTCGCGGAGGCGATCGCGCTGCACCACGCCGGGTCGATCGAGGGCGCGGCCGCGCCGGGGCTGCTCGAGGTGGTGCGGGTGGTCGATCCGATCGTCGGGCTCCTCGGCGAGCGCGCGAGCCTCGGGCTGGACGAGGCGGCCGCGATCGCGAGCCTCTCGGATCCGGACGCCGACGCGCTCGAGCGCGCGCTCCAGATGCTGGCAGGGTTCGTCGCCTCGTTCGAGCGCGAGCCGGCGCCGCCGGACCGCGCGCTGCTCGCGCCGCCGCCGCGCCCGATCACCACCCTCGACCCGCCGGAGGCCGGCGTCCGGCTCGGCGTGGGGGGCGAGGCGTTCGCCGTCACGGGGTTCGCGCCGCAGCAGCTCGTCGTGCGCGGCCCGGTGCCGCTGCCGGAGGGGCTCCTGCTCGAGATCGAGGCCCGGCACCCGCCGGGCCCCACCTTCCACGCCCGCGTCCTCCTCTGCTGGCCGGAGGGCGACCGCTTCGGCGCGGTGCTCGCCCCCTTCGCGCTCACCGGCCCGGCGCTCCTCCACTGGAACGCGCTCGTGCCGGCGGCCGTCCGGTCGTAGCGCGGCGCCCCGGCCCCGGCCGCCGCGTCGAGGGATCTCCCGTGGGCGACTTCCTCCGCCGCAAGCTGGTCGACCCGCTGATCCGCCAGCTCACGCAGGGCGTGACCCCGTCCGCGCTCGCGCTGGCCCTCGCGCTCGGGGTGACCCTCGGCGTCCTCCCGCTGCTCGGCACCACCACGATCCTCTGCGCCGCCGCCGCGGCCGCGCTGCGGCTCAACCAGCCCGCCATCCAGGTCGCTAATTACGCGGCCTACCCGTTCCAGCTCGCGCTCTACGTCCCGTTCTTCCAGGCGGGCGCGTGGCTCTTCGGCGCACCGCCCGTCGCGTTCACGGTGAGTCAGGTTCGGGCCCAGCTCCACTCGGATCTCGGCGGCACCCTGCGGACCTATGCCGCCGCGAACCTGCGCGCCGTCGCGGCCTGGGCGCTGGTCGCGATCCCGGCCGCCGTCGTCCTCCACCTCGTCCTGCGGCCGCTGCTCGCGCGCGTCCGCCTGCCCGGCGGCGACGCCCCGCCGTGAGGCGGCGCCAGCGCCGCCGGCGAGCGCGCCTCGCCGCCGGGCGGACGCAGCGGCCTCCGGTGCCCGGGGAAACCGCGGTGCCCGGCAGGGTCGGGCGGGCGGACGGCGCCACTCGACCGTGAGCTGCCCGGCGCCGAGGACTCCCCGCCCTGCCGCGCTTCGAGCAAGAGGCGTCGAGGGTCCCGCACGACCTGCCCTGGGAGCCGGTCTAAGATGCGGATCGCATGTCCCAGGGCCAGACGGCGCTCGCGCGCACCGGCGCGAGCGCGATTCGGAGCGGCTTCGTGGCGTACCAGGACGAGCGCGCGCGCATCACGGCGCGCGCCCGGGAGCGGTTCGAGACGCGCCGCTGGGCCGACGGGCAGCGCGACGCGCGCGAGCGGCTCGACCTGCGCGACCGGATCGTGAACGAGACGGTCGGCGTGGTCCGCGCGGAGCTGGGCGGCAGGGCGCACGAACGGGCGCTCTGGCACGAGATGAAGGAGTTCTACGGGCCGGAGATCGAGAGCCGGCCCGACCCGGAGATCGGCCTCACGTTCTTCAACTCGGTCACCCGGCGTGTCTTCGCCACCGCGGGTGTCGACCCCTCGATCGAGTTCCTCGCCGCGGACCTGCCGCCGCCGCGCCCGGGCGCCGAGCCGCTCCACCGGAGCTTCCGCCGCGAGGTGACGAGCGAGGCGCTCCTGCGCACCATCCTGCGCGCCTACGCGTTCTCGGTCCCGTTCGAGGACCTGGAGCGGGACGCGCGGCTCGCCGCGCTCGAGCTGGACGCCCACCTGCGCGAGCTCGACGACGGGCAGCCCATCGAGTCGATCGAGATGGCGAAGCCCGTGTTCTTCCGCGGCAAGGGCGCCTACCTCCTCGGCCGGATGCGGCGCGGCCGCTTCACGACGCCGCTCGTCCTGCCGCTCGTGCACGGCGACGGGGGCGTCGTGCTCGACGCCATCCTCTTCAGGCCGGAGGACGTGTCGATCGTCTTCAGCTTCACGCGCAGCTACTTCCACGTCGAGGCGCCGCGCCCCCGGGAGCTCATCGCCTTCCTGTCGTCGCTCATGCCGCTGAAGCGCGTGAGCGAGCTCTACATCGCGATCGGCTACAACAAGCACGGCAAGACCGAGCTCTACCGGGAGATCGTGCGCCACATCGAGGGGAGCGGCGAGCGGTTCGTCCCCGCGCGCGGGGACAAGGGGCTCGTGATGAGCGTCTTCACGATCCCCGGCCTCGACGTGGTCTTCAAGGTCATCAAGGACGAGTTCCCGCCGCCCAAGCAGACCACCCGCCGCGAGGTGATGGACAAGTACCGCCACGTCTTCCGCCACGACCGCGCCGGCCGGCTCGTGGACGCGCAGGAGTTCGAGCTGCTCGCCTTCCCGGTGGAGCGCTTCTCGCGCGAGGTGCTGGACGAGCTCGCGCGCCACTGCGCGAGCGGCGTGAAGGTGGCCGACGGCGAGGTGACCCTCCGCCACCTCTACGTCGAGCGCCGGGTCTCCCCGCTCAACCTGCTCATCCGCGAGGCGGACGAGTGGACCGCCCGCCAGGCGGTGCTCGACTTCGGCAAGGCGCTGCGCGATCTCGCCGCCACCAACACCTTCCCCGGCGACATGCTCCTCAAGAACTTCGGCGTCACGCGCAACGGCCGCGTGATCTTCTACGACTACGACGAGCTCACCCGCGTCACCGACTGCAACTTCCGCGACCTGCCCACCGGCGGCGGCGACGACGAGGACCCGTACGGCTGGGGCGCCGGCGGCGGCGAGGTGGGCTTCTACGTCGGCCCCGACGACATCTTCCCCGAGGAGTTCCTGCCCTTCCTCGGCCTCCCCGGCCGCCTGCGCGAGGTCTTCCTGAAGGCCCACGGCGAGCTGCTCACCGGCCGCTGGTGGCGCGAGATGAAGGAGCGCGTCCGCTCCGGCGAGATCGTCGACATCTTCCCCTACCGGGAATCGCAGCGCCTGAAGAACGCGTACCGCCGCGAGGGGTGAGCGCTGCTCGAGGGATTGGGAGCGGGACGGGAGGCAGCGCTGCGAACGCGCGCGCCGCCCCGACGCACGCGTCGAGGCGATCGCCCGCTCGATCGCGTCCCCCGTGCAGAACGGGGAACCTCGATCACCGCGGAGCTCGTCCGTCGCGAGCGTCCGCCGCGCCGCTCGGCGCGGCCTCCCCGCCGCACACGAGAGCGAGGCCAGGACGAGGGTCCAGACGAGCGAGCGCATGCGCGGGGGCACGCTGCGGACCCGCCGGCCCTGCCGGAACTCCCCACACGTGGAGGGGTCCGCGCGGGACGCCCCGCACCGGACCGGCGTTCACCGGCGGCGCACGGCGGCGATCACGTTCGGCACCGGCCACGCGTCCCGGTTCTGCGCCCCGGGCAGCCGCTCGAAGGCGCCGACCCACTCGTGAACCTGCCCGCCTCCGCGCACGAAGAGCTGCGCCTCCGGGCCGCCCTCGACGTACATGGCCTGGCGCAGGTCGATCGGGAGCGCGAGCAGCGCCTCCACGAGGTCGTGCACCGGCCAGGCGGCGCGCGCGTGGATGAACAGGATCCGGCCGTGCCCGTCCACGCCGATCGCGGCGGCCGAGAACGCGCGCTCCGACGGCGCCCAGACGTTGCGCCGGTGGCACGAGACCATCCGGATCGACTGGATGAGCGTCCCGTAGGCCTGCCCGGCGGTGGCGAGGTCGTCGCAGTCCCGGTCGATGATGCGCGCCGGCGGGACGCCCGAGGCGAGCGGGTCGAAGGCGAGCACCGCCCGATCCTTCGAGACGCGCCGCTGGTTCACGTGCTCGCGCGTCCGCATGAGCGAGACGCTCGTCCGGTAGTCCTCCTGGTACATGCTCGCGTTGATGGCGGCCGCCGCGCCGGCCTTCTCGGCCCAGCCGCGCGCGGTGCGCGCCGCGCCCTCGCCGGCGGCCGAGGCGTTGAGCAGCTTCAGCTCGAAGCGGGCGGGGTCGATCCGGACGATGGAGATGGTCCCCGGCGCGCCGCCCGCCGGCCCGTCGAACGCGCCCAGCTCGAGGCCCGGCTCCAGCGCCTGGAAGCCGGGTGCGGAGGCGAGGAGGAGTGCGGTCACGGCCCCGGCGAGCATCGCGGCATTGTCGGGCCCGTCCGAGACGGTGACAAGGGGCGCCGACGTGCGAGGATCCCGTGATGCCCCATCCCCTCGCCGGCAAGCCCGCTCCCCGCGAGCTCCTCGTGGACGTGCCCGATCTCCTGCGCCGCTACGCCCAGGATCGGCCCGACGCGGCCGATCCCGCCGAGCGCGTCGCCTTCGGCACCTCCGGCCACCGCGGCTCGGCGCTGCGGCGCAGCTTCAACGACACCCACGTCGCGGCGGTGGCGCAGGCGGTGGCCGAGCACCGGGCGAAGGCGGGCGTCACCGGGCCGCTCTTCCTCGGCCGCGACACGCACGCGCTCTCCGGGCCGGCCGAGCGGACCGCGCTCGAGGTGCTCGCGGCGAACGGCGTCGAGGTGGTGGTCTCCCAGGGCGACGCGCCGGTGCCGACCCCGGTGATCTCCCACGCCATCCTGGGTCACAACCGCGGCCGGAGGGACCGGCTCGCCGACGGCGTCGTCGTCACCCCGTCTCACAACCCGCCGGAGGACGGGGGCATCAAGTACAACCCGCCCGACGGCGGGCCGGCCGACACGGCGGTGACCGCCGTGATCGAGGCGCGCGCGAACGAGCTCCTGCGCACCGGCGGCACCGGCATCCGGAGGCTCACCAGCGCCGCCGCGCACCGCTCGCCCAACGTGCACCTGCGCGACTACGTGAGCCCCTACGTGGACGATCTCGGGAGCGCGCTCGACCTCGAGCCCGCGCGCGGCGCGAAGATCCGCGTCGGCGTCGATCCGCTCGGCGGGTCCAACGCGCACCTGTGGGGCCCGATCGCGGAGCGGTACGGCCTCGACCTCACGGTGGTGAACCCCGTGATCGACCCGACCTTCGGCTTCATGCCGCTCGACCACGACGGCAAGATCCGCATGGACTGCTCGTCGCCGTACGCGATGGCGAACCTGGTCGCGATGAAGGACCGGTTCGACCTCGCGTTCGGGAACGACGCCGACTCCGACCGGCACGGCATCGTGACGCCCTCGGCCGGGCTCATGAACCCGAACCACTACCTCGCGGTGGCCATCGACTGGCTGTTCCGGAGCCGGACCGGCTGGCCGGCCGCGACGGGCGTGGGCAAGACGCTCGTCTCGTCCGCGCTGATCGACCGCGTCGCGGCCCGCCTCGGGCGGCGGCTCTTCGAGGTGCCGGTGGGCTTCAAGTGGTTCGTGCCGGGGCTGCTCGACGGCTCGATCGGCTTCGGCGGCGAGGAGAGCGCCGGCGCCACCTTCCTGCGCCGGGACGGCACGGTCTGGACGACCGACAAGGACGGCATCGCGATGGATCTCCTCGCGCTGGAGATGCGCGCGCGGACCGGCAAGGACCCCGGGCTCCTCTACCGCGAGCTCGCGGCCGAGCTGGGCGCGCCGGTCTACGCGCGGGTGGACGCGCCGGCGACGCCGAAGGAGAAGGCCGTGCTGAAGAAGCTCTCCCCCCAGGCGGTGGCCGCGACCACGCTCGCGGGGGAGCCCATCACCGCCCGGCTCACGCGCGCGCCCGGCAACGGCGCCGAGATCGGCGGCCTCAAGGTCACCGCCCCGAGCGGCTGGTTCGCCGCGCGGCCGTCGGGGACCGAGGACGTCTACAAGATCTACGCGGAGAGCTTCCGCGACGAGGCTCACCTCGCGCGCATCCTCGAGGAGGCGCGCGCGATCGTCGCCGCGGCGCTGGCGTCGTGAGCCACGTGATCGTGGCCGGGGCCGGCTGGCTCGGCGGCGCGGTCGCCCGGCGCCTCGCCGCGCGCGGCGACCGCGTGACCGCCGTGCGGCGCGACCCCGCCGCCGCGGCGGCGCTGGCCGGCCCCGGCATCGAGCCGCTCGCGCTCGACCTCGCCGCGCCCGGCGCCGGGTCTCGCCTGCCGGCCGCCGACGCCATCGTCGCCTGCCAGTCGGCCTCCGGAGACGGCGCGGGGCCTTACCGGGCCGCCTACGTGGACGCGAACCGGACGCTCCTCGCCGCGTCGGCGCGCGTCGGCGCCCGCGCGTTCGTCTACACCGGGTCGACCGGCGTGTTCGGCCAGCGCGACGGCGGTGACGTGGACGAGGACACCCCGCCGGCGCCCGCGAGCCCCGGCGCGGCGGTGCTGGTCGAGGCCGAGGCGCTCGTCCGCGGCGCGGCGACCCCGGCGCTGCGCGCCTCGGTGGTCCGGCTGTCCGGCCTCTACGGGCCGGGACGCGCCGGCATCGCGGAGCGGGTGCGCTCGGGCCGGCTCGCGCTCGGCGCGGGCGAGGACGCGTGGATGAACTTCTGCCACCTCGAGGACGCGGTGACGTTCGTGCTCGCCGCGCTCGATCGCGGCGCGGCCGGCGCGGTCTACCACGGCAGCGACGCCGAGCCCGCGCACAGGCGCGACGTCGTCGTGTGGCTCGCCGCGCGCCTGGGCGTCGAGCCGGCGCGCTCCGAGACGGCCGCGCCGGGCCCCGACCGCCGCATCCTCTCGGGCCGGACGCGCGCGGGGCTCGGGGTGGAGCTCGCCTTCCCGTCGTTCCGGGACGGCCTCGCGCCGCTCGTCCCCGGGCCGCCGGGCGCCCCTCCGCGCTAGCGCGGGGTCGAGGGGCCGCGCACGACCGCGGCCGCGACGGCCCTCGCCGCGGCGACGAGCTCGTCCTCGGCCAGCGCGTCGGCGGGAGTCCCCTCGAAGCAGCGGCGCCCCCGCAGGCGCTCGGGCGTGCCCGCGAAGCGCGGCACGAGGTGCAGGTGGAAGTGCTGGACCGCGTCGCCGATCGAGAAGGCGTAAACGTGCTCGGCCCCGAGCACGCTCCGCTGCGCGGCCATCACGCGCGCGGCAAGCGGGCCGAGCGCCGCGAGCGTGTCCGCCGGGAGGTCGGGCCAGGCGCGGGCGTGCCGCTCGCTCGTCAGCACGAGCCAGCCGCGGAGCGGGGAGGGGTCGGCGAGCGCGTGGAGCACGAGCCCGCCCTCGTGCAGCAGGACGCCCCCCGGCACGGCGTGGCGGCCCTCGGCGATCCGGCAGGCGAGGCAGCCCTCGGCTTCGCTCACGGTGTCATCCCTCGTTTCCGCTGCGTCACGCCGCGTGTTTTCCGCACGCGGCGGTGTGCGAACCGGCGTCCCAGATGGGCGCTCCAACGGCGCAGCGCATTACTAACTGACCGTATACCGGGCGTTCCGCTCAGCGCGCACGCGCATGCGCCCCCGAGGGGGCTTTCCTCGTAACACGCGGGCGCCCACGATGACACCCACTCCGGGGCACACCTGGGATGCCCCCGACGCTCTCTGGAGCACCGACTTGCACACGCACCCGAATCCGAACCCGACTCCGCTCGCCCAGCTCATCCGCTCGGAGGCCACGGTGGCAGGCCACCGGAACCTCTACTGCCTGCACTACGACGGCTGCCTCGACGTCGCGGTGAAGCTCGACTGGGACAGCTGGTCCTGCGAGAAGTGCCCGCTCTTCGTGGTGCACGATCAGCCACGCGAGTTCGCCGGCATGTTCGCCAACGACCGGCGCGGTCACCAGCACTAGAGAGGCACGCGCGTCACGTCGCGGACCGCCCCGCCTCCCGGGAGCGGCCTTCTCGGCACGTCTGGCGGGGGTGCCGGGCGCACACTAGGATGCGCCCCCACCATGCACACCCTCCGATCGCTCGCCGCCGCGGCCCTCGCCGTCCTCGCAGCGTCCCCCGCCCTCGCCCTTGCGGCGCCGCGCGCCGCCGACTCGCCCGCGCCGGCGCGGTCCGCCGCCGAGACCGAGGCGGCGACCTTCGTGGCCGCCGTCAACGCGGAGCTGAGGCGGCTGTGGGTCCGCTCGTCCACCGGCGACTGGATCCGGCAGACGCACATCACCGACGACACCGAGCGGCTCGCCGCGGCGCTCAACGAGGACGCGATGGCGTACCTCGGCGAGGCGATCCGCGAGTCGGCGAAGTTCCGCGACGCCCGGCTCGAGCCCGCGACCGCGCGCGCGCTCGCGCTGCTCCGGAACCCCTCGGTCCTGCCGGGCGGCGCGCCCGTGCCCGCGCCCGCCGACCCGGCGCGGAGGTCGGAGCTGGCGCAGGTGTCCGCGAAGCTCGACGGGGTCTACGGCAAGGGCAAGTGGTGCGGTGGCCCCGCGCCGGGACCGGGGCCGGGCTCGAAGGCCGCGAAGCCGGCTGCCCCCGTGTGCAAGGACCTCCAGCAGCTCGAGGAGGTGCTCGCGAAGAGCCGACGCTGGGACGTGCTCCTCGACGCGTGGACCGGCTGGCACACCATCTCCACCGAGATGCGGCCGCTCTACGCGCGGCTCGTGGCGCTCGCCAACGAGGGCTCGCGCGAGGCGGGCGCGAAGGACGCCGGCGAGCTGTGGCGCAGCGGCTACGACATGACGCCCGCGGAGTTCGAGGCCGACGTCGACCGGCTCTGGGGCGAGGTGAAGCCGTTCTACGACGAGCTCCACTGCTACGTGCGGAGCCGGCTGCAGGAGGCCTACGGCAAGGCGCGGGTGCCGGACGGCAAGCCCATCCCGGCTCACCTGCTCGGCAACATGTGGGCGCAGAGCTGGGCCAACCTCTACCCGATGCTCGAGCCGTACCCGAAGGCCGGCAGCCTCGACGTGGACGGCGCGCTCCGGCGCCAGAAGTGGGACCCGACACGGATGGTGAAGCTCGGCGAGGCCTTCTTCACCTCGCTCGGCCTGGACCCTCTGCCGGGGTCGTTCTGGGAGCGTTCACAGCTCGTGAAGCCGCGCGACCGCGAGGTGGTGTGCCACGCGAGCGCGTGGGACGTGACCTTCTCGAGCGACCTGCGCATCAAGATGTGCATCCAGCCGACCGAGGAGGACCTCCGCACGATCCACCACGAGCTCGGGCACAACTACTACCAGCGCGCCTACGTGCACCTGCCGGTCCTCTTCCAGAACGGCGCCAACGACGGCTTCCACGAGGCGATCGGCGACGCCATCGCGCTCTCCATCACGCCGGGCTACCTCGCGAAGGTCGGCCTCGTCCGGGCGGGCCCCGCGGACGAGCACGGGGTCATCAACTTCCAGATGAAGACCGCGCTCGACAAGGTGGCGTTCCTGCCGTTCGGGCGGCTCATCGACCAGTGGCGCTGGGACGTCTTCTCCGGCGCGGTCCCCGAGTCGCGGTGGAATGCGCACTGGTGGGAGCTCCGGCGGCGCTACCAGGGCGTGGACGCGCCCGTCGCCCGCAGCGAGCGGGACTTCGATCCCGGCGCGAAGTACCACATCCCCGCGAACGTGCCCTACACGCGCTACTTCCTCGCGCACGTCTACCAGTTCCAGTTCCACGAGGCGCTCTGCCGCGCGGCCGGCCACCCGGGGCCGCTCCACGCGTGCTCGATCCAGGGCTCGAAGGCCGCCGGCGAGAAGCTCCAGGCGATGATGGCGATGGGCGCCTCGCGCCCGTGGCCGGAGGCGTTCGAGGCGCTGACCGGCACGCGCAAGGCCGACGCCGGGCCGCTGCTCGCTTACTTCGCGCCGCTCCGCGCCTGGCTCCGCGAGCAGACGAAGGGGAAGCAGTGCGGCTGGTGAGACGCGGTGGACCGGGCGGCGGACGCCGGAGGGACCGCCCGCTAGCCGCGCTCGTAGCGGAGGCGGAGGGTCACCTCCCGCCCGGCGCCCGGCAGGGCCGCGTGACCGCCGGGGTACGGCTGCAGGTAGACGGTGTCGGTGTCGAGCGCGTCGCGCAGGCCGACGCCGAGCTCGAGGCCGCGGACGCCGAGGTCGCGCCACGCCGCGAACACGTCGAGGTAGAGCGCGGGTGCGGTCCGGCCGACGGTCAGCTCGCCGACGCCGTCGAGCCGATCGCGGGCGAACCGCTCGGACAGGAAGACGAGCGAGGGCGAGACGACGAGTCGCGCCAGCGGGCGGATCTGCGCGGAGGCGACGACCTTGTGGCCGGCGAAGCCGGCGAGCAGCCCGGGCTCGCCCGGGATCTCGTACGCGGGCACGCGGTTCTTGCCGCGCGCGGAGTAATACGACCACGAGACCTGGGCCGAGACCGGGCCGGCGCGCAGGCGCGCCTCGGCCTCCAGGCCGCGGCTCCCGGTGCGAACCTCGTTCGTGTAGACGTCGCCGCCGTCGAAGCCGAAGACGATCGGATCCTCGACGGTCATGTCGAAGGCGTTCACCGAGACGTAGAGCGCCTGCGCCGCCTGCCAGCCCACCTCCGCCTCGAACACCCGCGTCCGCTCCGGGACGATGTCCACGCCGTAGTTGGCGTTCTCGAAGCTCGGCGTGCGGAACGCGCCGCTCGCGAGCAGCTTCACGTGGAAGGGGGCGAAGAGGCGGGTGACCGCGAGGCGCGGCACGACCGACGTGCCGAACCGCTCGTGCCGCTCGATGCGCCCGCCGGCGAGCAGGTTCGCGTAGCGCGTGTCGGCGCCGATCTCCGCGAAGCCGGCGGCGCTGTGCTGCGTGACGGTGCGCGCGCCGTCGAAGGAGAGCAGCCCGTTCTCGAACTCGTTCACGCGCCCCTGCTCGAGGTAGGCCTCGCCGCCGGCGAGCAGCGAGAGCTGGGCGCTCGGCGCCCAGGAGCCGGCGAGCCGGCCGGTCACGCGCTGGTTCGTGACGTCGTAGTAGAAGTCCTCGAGGTCGGGCGTCCTCGCCTCCCACGGCACCTCCCAGCGGTAGGTGAGGGTCGGGGTCACCGTGAGCCGCTCGCCGAGGCGCCAGGCGTAGCTCGCCGCCGCGGCCGCCGTGCGCCAGCGGACGTCCACCTCGCGCGGCGACACGGCGTCGTAGCCGTCGCGCATCGAGGTCTCGTGCTCGTCGTAGATCGCGCGCAGCGAGAGGCCGCGCCAGCTGGCCGCGGCGGTCACCTGCGTGGGCGCGAGGCGCGACGCCTCCGCCATGTCGAAGGTCTCGCCCGCCACGTCGGCGTAGGTGTGGTCGCTCCGGACGCCGGTCCCCACCGTGACGGTCGCCCCGGCGCGCGCCTCGCCGCGGGCGCCGCCGGCCGCGCCGGTGAGGTAGGCGGCGGAGGTCGCGCGCTCGAGCCGCCCGGCGCCGGCGCTCAGCGCCGCGCCCGAGACGGACCCGGCCCGCGTGACCACGTTCACCACCGCCAGCTCGGCGTTCCCGCCGTACACCACCGAGCCCGGGCCGCGGATGATCTCGACCCGCTCCACCTGGTCGAGCAGGATCCGGTTGCCGAGCTGGAAGCCGCCGTAGGACAGCTCGTTCATCTCGAAGCCGTCGACCACGAAGAGGATCTTCCCCTCCTGCCCCCAGATGCCCCGGAAGCCAGAGGCCACCGCGTTCATCACGTCGCCGCCGAGCTGGAACCCCGGGACGCGCGCGAGCAGGTCGCCGAGGTCGCGTGCGCCGCTCGCGAGCAGGTCCTCGCGGTCGAGCAGGGTCACGACGCCGGGCGTCTCGCGCACCGTGCGGGCCCGGCCCGACGCCACCGTGGTCTCGCGCGCGAGCGTCGCGTCGAGCGCGAAGAGATCGAGCTCCCCGCCGGGCTCCTGCGCGCGAGCGGGGGAGGAGGACGCCAGCAGCGCGAGCGAGACGGCGACGAGGGTGGGGCGGGCCATGGTCACTCCGATCAGCGGACGGTCTCGGCGCCCGCCGGCACGGCGCCGCCGAGCTGCAGCATCTCGCGCACGCGCTCGTTCACCGAGACCTTGCCGGGCGCGAAGCGGAACGGGGTCGGCCCCTCGGGTGGACGGGCCTCGAGGTCGGCGGCGAGGTGCGCCGCCTCGCGCCCGATGGCGCGGAAGTCGGCGGCGATGGAGACGAGCGCGCCGGTACGGGTCATGCCGTCCAGGAACCCGACGAGCGGCACGCGCCGCTCGAGGCAGAACGTGACCATGAACTTCACGAGCTCGGGCCGGGCGAGCCGCGGATCGGCGAGCAGCCAGACCGCGTCCGCACCCTCCGCCGCGCGCCGGAACAGGCCCTGGAAGTCGGTCAGCTCCGCGAGCGGCCAGAAGGTGGGCTCGAGCCCCGCCGCGCGCGCGGCGGCCCGCGCGTCGGCGACCGCCGCCCCGGCGCCCGCCGGGTGGAGCACCGCCACCTTCCGCACGCGCGGCGCGAGCGTGCCGAGCGCGCGGGCGGCGTCGGCGGCGCGGGCCTCGAGGGGCACCGCCGCGTAGCCACGGGCCGCCTCCCCGCCGAGCACGCCGGCCGCGATCACCGTGCCCGCCGGCGCGGCGGCCCGCACGAGCGCGGCGGCCTTCGAGCCGATGGCGACGACCACCGCCGGCTTGCGCGCGAGGGCTGCGCGCACGGCCTCCTCGTTCCTCGCGTCCACCGGATCGGCGGGCCGGACCTCGCGGAAGCCCGCCAGCACGTCGCCGTACTGGGCGACCTCGGGCTGCGTGACGACGAGCACGTCCGCGGCGGCGCTCGCGGCGAAGAGGGCGGCGAGGGCGGCGGCGAGGAGGCGCGGCAGGTCAGCCATCGGTCCGGTCGGGAAGGCGGTAGGTCTCGACGAGCTGGCGGACGTGGTCGGCGCGTCCGGTGATCGAGCGGGAGGCCTCGCGGAGATGGGTCACCCCCGCGGCCACCTCGCGCGAGGCCTCGAAGGCGGTCTGGACGGCGCCCCAGAGCCGATCCACGGCGCCGCCCTGGGTGGCGGTGGCGGCCGCGATCCGCTCCGCCGCGCCGGACGAGCTCGCGACGGCGTCGGCGAGCCGGCGGATGGCCTCGCCCGAGCTGCCGGCGAGCCGCGCCGCCTCCTCCGCCCGGACGGTCGACTCGGCCACCACCGCGACCGACGCGCGCGCGGCGCGCTGCAGGTCGACGAGGATGGTCTTCGCCTCCGCCGCCGACGAGCGCGAGCGATCGGCGAGGCTCCGCACCTCGGCGGCGACGACGGAGAAGGCCCGCCCCGCCTCGCCCGCGCGCGAGGCCTCGATGGACGCGTTGAGCGAGAGCACGTGCGACTGCTCGGAGAGGTCGCGCACGATCTCCATCAGGCTGCCGATGCGGGCGGTGCGCTCCACGAGGCCGGTGACCGTCTCGGCGAGCGCGCCGGCGTGGTCGCGCAGCGCGTGGATGGAGCCGCCCACCTGCTCCACCGCCCGGGAGCCCGCCTGCGAGCTGGCCTCGCTCTGGCGCGCCAGGGCGGCGACCGACTCGGCTTCCTGCCCCGAGTCGCGGAACGTCTCGCGGAGCGCCCCCACGACGTCGCCGGTCTCCTCGACGCTGCGCGCCTGCTGCTCTGCGAGCGCGACCTGGGTCTCGGCGCCGCGCAGCACCTCGTCCGCCGCGCCGTGGAGCGCGCCGGCCGCGTCGCGGAGCTGGCGGACCATGCGGTCCATGGCGGCGCGGAGCGCCTCGAGCGCGTGGCCGACGCGCCCGAGCTCGTCGGCGGAGGGGGCCTCGAGCTGCGCGCGCAGGTCGCCGGTCGCGAGCGCCTCCGCGAAGGTGACCATCGCGCGGGCGCGCCGCGCGAGCCGCCAGAAGAAGACCACGAAGGTGGCGAGCAGCACCGCGGCCGTCACTCCGAGCGTCTTGCCGACCTGGACGGTCACCGCGCGGGCGGCGCGGGTCGCGTCCACGCCGAGCACGAGGTGCCCGGCGGCGGGGGCGGGCGCCTCGCCCGGCAGCGCGAGCGAGTCGTCCGCCGCGGCGCTGCGGAGCTCCTGCGTGAACCGGCGGAGGTCCGGGTCGGACTCCGGCACACCGCCGCCGAGCGCGTGGCGCGGCAGGGCGGCCTCCACGAGGCCGGGCTTGCCGGCGCGCGTGACCGCCGCGACGACCTGCCCGTCGCCGCCGACCGCGGCGAGGTAGACCGCGTCGGGATCGGCGACCAGCACGTCCCGCAGCACCGCCTCGGCGCCGGCGCGATCGCCGAGCGCGATGGTGAGGCCCAGATCCTGGTGCCGCTCGAGCGTCCGGAGGAGGGCGTTCCCGCGCGCGTCGATCTCCGCGCGCCGCTCCGCGGTCATGCCGGCCGAGAAGGCGGCGCCCGCCGCGACGCTCACCAGGCCGAGCACGGTGGCCACCAGGGCCACCGACTTCGCGAAGAGCGACCCGGAGAGAAGGCGCCACGCGCGCCCGAGCGGGAGAGACATCGGCGCCGATTGTTCGCGATCACCTCCGCGTGCGCAAATCCCCCGCGCTCGGGATGCGAGTCGCACCCACCGTCAGTAATGCCGGCCGCGCGCCGACCCCGGGGTTCGTCGCGACCCGGCTCAGCGCGCGATGGCGATCCGGAACGGACCGTCGAAGGCCTGTCCACCCCGCAGGTCGCGGGCGACCACCCACACCTCCGCCTCGGTGGCGGAGGCCGGCAGCTCCTCCGCCTCGAGGGCCGTCACCGCGCGCGGCGCGGAGCCCCGCTCCTCGCTGAAGCGGCCCGCGGTGGTGAAGAACGAGACCACCACCGACTCGGTCAGCGTTCGTCCTGCGCCGTCCACGTACGTCTGGAGCGAGGCCGGGTCCACGTCGACGGCGATCTCGATCGAGCCCCCCGCCGCCGCGAGCGTGCCGGTCACGCCGTCCCGGCTCGCGGGCGCTCCGCCGACCGTGATGCCGTTCAGGACGGGCGGCGCGTTCCGCTCGGCGGGGGGCGTGCTCCAGAGCGGCAGGCGCAGCACCGCCTCGCGCGTCCGCCCGGCGGCGGTCGTGACCCGGTAGCGGAACACCGCCTCGACCTGCGCCGGCACCGCCGCCGTGCCGTCGGGGAGCGCGCCGCCCGCCGCGACGAGGCACGCCTCCGCCCGCTCGAAGGGGTTCGCGGTGGCGGTGCGGGCCTCGCCGAGGGGGGTCTCGCAGGCCGGCAGCACGCACCGGAAGCCCCCCGCCGCGCCCGTCGTGAGCGGACAGAAGCTCCAGGCCTCGGAGACGACCGGGTCGTTCGCGTCCTCGTAGACGACGGCCTCGACCGCGACGTCGTCGCCGGGCCCCGCCTCCAGCGGATCGGCGAGCAGGGCGAGGACGCGCACGTCCTCGAGGACCGAGGCCGGGGTGAAGTCCTCCGTGCAGCCGGCGAGCGCGGCGGAGGCCGCGAGGGCGAGCGCGAGGCGCGCCGTGTGCGTGGGGGCCATGGTCACCACTCCGCGGAGAGGCCGAGGATCGGCAGGATGGGCAGGCCGGTGAGCGGGGTCCGCTCCGCGTAGTCGTAGCGGTAGGTGTACCCCTCGGCGTTGCCGCGGTTGTAGGCGTTCTGCACGTCGAGGTAGAGCGCGAGCTTCCAGGTCTCCTTCGTCCAGGTCCGGTCCACGCGCAGGTCGAGCTGGTGGAAGGCCGTGAGCCGCCCGGCGTTGACCGCGCCGTAGGTCGGCACGAAGGTGCCGCTGCCCGCGTCGAGGATGGAGCCGGTGACCGGCGTGACGGGGTTGCCCGAGACGAGCCGGAAGCGCGCGCCCACCGTCCAGGCGCGCGCGAGCTGCCAGGTGCCGACCGCCGTCAGGATGTGCGGCTGGTCGAAGTCGAAGCGGCGCTCGGGGCGGCCGAAGCCGTCCTCCCGGAAGGAGCGCTGGAACGTGTACGCGACCCAGCCGAAGAGCCGGTCGGAGACGCGCGCCCGCAGGAGCGCCTCGACGCCGTAGATCCGCCCTTCACCCTCGGCGACGTACTGCGGGGCGGCGGGGTCGAAGGCGTTCGCGGGGTTCCGGACCACCAGCCGGTCGAGCGACTTGTGGAAGGCGGTGACGTCGAGGTCGACGCCCTCGGCGAGCCGCCGCTCCACCCCGATCGACGTGTGGATCGCCCGCTCGGGCGGGAGGTCCGGGTTGCCGAAGTCCTCGTCGCTCTCCTCCGGTGCGGGGGGCTGCGAGAAGAGGCCGACGCCCGCCTTCACCGTGGTGCCGCCCGTGAGCTGCCAGCGCGCCCCGAGCCTGGGCTGGACCGCCCAGGCGCGGATGGGCGAGTACCAGTCGGCGCGGAGGCCGGGCAGGATCGCGAGACCGCGGACCGGCTCCCAGCGCAGCTCGGCGAAGGCGGCCGGCTGGTACGACGTGTCGCTCTTGTCGAGGCCGGTGACCGGCGAGACCGAGACCGGCGTGCCCGGCTCCCCCTCGAGCGGCGCCTGCGGCACGTTGAGCGCGATGTCCACGCTCGCGTGCTCGACGTCGATGCCCGCGCGGGCCTGCACGGTCTCGGAGGCCTTCAGCGTCCACGCCGACCGGAGCGAGACCACGAGCGGCGCGGTGAGGTCGAAGAAGAACTCGGGGCCGAACGTGGTGCGAAACTGCTGGTAGGTGAGCTGCGCGCTCGTCTCGTGCGAGAGGCCCGGCAGCACCGGCCCCTCGAGCCGCGCCTGGAGCGCGTGGAACATGGTGCGCGCGCGGATGGCGCCGGAGATCTTGGGGTCGTCCTGGGGGCGGTCGAAGAGCAGCTCCACCCGGTCGAGCGAGCCGTACCAGAGCAGGCGGAGCTTCTGCTCGCCGAGGGCGCGGGCGGCGATGAACTGATAGTCGTAGTAGCGCGGGGCGGTGTCGAAGCTCAGGTCGGCGTCGTCCGGGATGACGAGCGGGAGCAGCGTGTCGATCCACGAGCGATGGAAGGCGAAGCCGCCCGCCCAGCCGCGACCGAGCGGCCCCTCGAGCGCCACGCCCGCGTCGTAGAAGCTGAGGCTCGCCTCGCCACGGACGAGGTCCGCCGCGGGGTCGCGCAGCCGCACCTCGATGATGCCGCCGGTCGCGCGGCCGAAGTCCGGCGCGAAGTTGCCGGGCACGAACTCGACGGCGTCGAGGAAGCGGGGGTTCACCGTGCTGCGCAGGCCGCCGAAGTGGTACAGGATCGGGATCTCCTGGCCCTCGACGAAGACGCGGCTGTCCCCGGGGGCCGAGCCGCGCAGGACGAGCGTGCCGGCGCCGAACGACGCGCGCGCCACGCCGGGCAGGTTGAGGACCGCCTTGATGGTGTCCCCCTGCGTGCCGGCCACCTTCGCGACCTCCTGCGCCGGGATCACCTGCCGGGTCAGCTCGCGGCGCACCGGGCTCGCGCGGACGACCGTCTCGGCGCCCGTGGCGGCGGCCTCGAGGTAGAAGACCTCGTCCCGCTCCTCGCCGGGCTGCGCGTCCACCTGCACGTCCAGCCGGTCGTGCGCCGGCGGCACCGCCACGAGCCGGAAGCTCGCCGCCGGCACCTCCAGCGCGAACCGCCCCTCCGCGTCGGTCGCGGCGCGCGCCAGCGTCTCGTCGCCGGCGCGGGCGGCGACGGCCACCGACGCGAGCGGCCGGCGCGTGCCGCGCTCGAGGAGCCGGCCCGAGAGCTTCACGGGCGAAGGCGGCGGCGGCTCGGGTGCAGCCGTCTCGGCGGGCGGCGGGGGCGCCGTGAGGCGCATGCGGAAGGCGATGGTGACCGGGACCGCCTCACCGGTGTCGAGCCGGCCAGGCTCGAACCGGAAGCGGCGGGCGGCGTCGGCCGCGGCGGAGTCGAAGGGCTCACCTGCGCCCTGGTCCACGCGGACCGCCTCCACCGCGCCCGTCGCGGAGACGTCGATGGAGAGGAGGACCACCACCTCCGGCGCGGGGAAGACGGTGCCGGGTGGGATCTCGGCGGGGACGAGCGCCTCGAGGCGGGGCGGCGTCGCGAGGGCGGGCTCTGCGGAAGCCGCGGGCGAGGAAGACGCCGGGATCGAGGTCGAGGTCGGGGTCGAGGTCGCCGTCGCCGTCGCAGTCGCAGGAGTCGACGCCGAGGCCGCGATGACGAGCAGCCCAACGGTGAACAGCACGTTCATCGCGTGTCCCTCACCCATCCAGCCGGAACTTCACCGTCCACGGGATCCAGACCGGCACCGGACGTCCGGCGCGCGTGGCGGGCTCGAAGGCGATCCGCCTCGCCACCTGCGCCGCCGCATCCTCGAAGCCGTTGCCGCCGCCCGAGCGGATGCGCACCTGCACCACCGCGCCACGCTCCGAGACGAGCAGGTCCACGCGCACGTCCTGCTCGAGCCGCTCCTCGCGAGCCCGCTCCGGGTAGAGCGCGCGGATCTCCTCCGCCGAGGGCTGCCGGAGCGCCCGCGGCGCCCGCTCCACCTCCGTCACGTCGGCGGGCGGCGGTGCGGCGGCGTTGTCCCCCACGGGCGCCGAGGAGGGCAGCGTGGGATCCCCGCGCGCGGCGGTGCGCCCCTCGGTCGTCGGCACGGCCACGCCGCCCGAGCCGCCGGGCACCACCGCGTCCATCGACACCGCGAAGCGGCGCGGCGGCTGCGGCTGCGGGGCGGGAGGTGCGGCGGCCGGCTCGTTCGCCGGGGGCGCTGGCCGCGGCTCCGCCCTCGCCACCGCGCGCGGCGTGGGGGTCTCCTTCGCGCGCCCCGGCGGCGGCGGCGGCGTGGGCGCGGGGGCGGGGGCGGGCGGCGGCGTGCGCGCCACGAGCCGCACCGTGGTCGGCGGCCGCGGCGCGCGGCGCACCTTCGGGGCCGGCTGGGCGAACACCCACGCGAGCACGCCCCCGTGCACCGCGGCGGCGGCGAGGAACGAGAGGGCGAGGTTCGCGCGGGCCTTCGTCACGGCGCGGCCGGGGCCGGCTCCCCCGGCGCCGCCACCGGCTGCGTGTCGAGGGCGATGTCCGAGACGCCGGCGAGCCGGAGCTGATCCACCGCCTCCGCGAACTTCCCGTACGGCGCGTCCACGTCGGCCGAGACGAACCCGGCGAGCTTCGCCTCCCCGTCCCCGCGCGCGCGCGCCGCCTCCACGGCGCCCGGGATGTCCTCGAGCCGGCCGGGCTGCCCGTTCAGGAAGATCTCCCCCGTGCGGGAGATCGCGACGTTGAGGATGGAGGGCGGCGCGCTCTCGGCGGTGGCCGCCTTGGGGAGCTGCACCGGCATGCTCCGGTTCACCAGGGACGAGGCCGTCACGATGAAGACGATGAGCAGCGTCAGGCACACGTCCACGATCGGCGTGATGTTCACCCCGCCGATGAGCTCGTCGTCCCCCGTCGACCAGTTGCCCGCCACCGCCTAGCCCTCCGACCGCGGCGCAGGGGCGAGCGCGAGCGCGGGCAGGCTCGCGAGCAGGTCGCGCATGAGCACCTCGGCCTGCTTGAGGCGGGTGCTGACGTGCGCGCGGAGCATGTTGAACGCGACCACCGCCGGCACCGCCACGCCGATCGAGAAGCCGGTCGCGACGAGCGCCTCGCCGATGGCGGCCATGACGAGCGCGTTGCCCGCGGCCTGCGCGGTGCCGAGCTGCCCGAGCGCGTAGAACGCCGACACGATCCCGATGACCGTCCCGAGCAGGCCGATGAGCGGCGCGGTGTTGCCGATGGTGGCGAGCCCCGAGAGGCGCGCGTCGTAGCGAGCCCGCTCCTCGGCGAGCTGGGCGAGCATCGCCTGCTCCACCTGCTCCGGCCCGCGCTCGCCGCGCGCGATCCGCTCGAGCCCGGCGCGCAGCACGTTGCGCACGAGCGAGTCCCCCTCGATCGCCTGCGTCGCCGCGCGGAGGTCGCCGCGACGCAGCCCCTCGGTGAACGCGCCGCGGAGCGCCGGGAAGCCCTCGCGCGTCCGCACGAAGAGGGCGAGCCGGTCGATGAACACGGTGAGCCCGTACAGGGAGACGGCGATGAGGACCCACATGATCCACTCGGCGCCCCAGGTGGCGGACAGCCCGAGCAGCTTCTCCGTGATCATCGCGCGGCGCCTTTCGGAGGCGGGGCGCGCGCCCCGCCGCGAGGGTGGAATCTCTCGGCGCCGAATTAGCGGTCGCGACGCGATGGGTCAAGCGTCGTTTGCCGGTACGACCTCGCCCCACGCGCGCGGCGCGACGCGCCCTACGCGTGCGGCGCCGCGGCGGATCGCTCGCCGGGTGCGCCGCCGGTGCGGCCCGCCTTCCGGCCGCCCAGCCCGCGCAGCCGCTCGAACCAGACGTAGAAGACCGGCGTGACGTAGAGCGTGAGGAACTGGGAGAAGACGAGCCCGCCCACCACCGCGAGGCCGAGGGGCCGCCGCGACTCGGCGCCCGCGCCGAGCCCGATGGCGATGGGCAGCGTCCCCATGAGCGCCGCCATCGTGGTCATCATGATCGGCCGGAAGCGGACGAGGGACGCCTCGTGGATCGCCTCGCGCGGCGACTTGCCCGCCCGCTGCGCCTCGATGGCGAAGTCCACCATCATGATGCCGTTCTTCTTCACGAGCCCCACGAGCATGATGACGCCCACGAAGGCGTACAGCGACAGCTCGGCCCCGAAGAGGAGCAGCGTCACGAGCGCGCCGAAGCCGGCGAAGGGCAGGGCGGTGAGGATCGTCACCGGGTGGACGAAGCTCTCGTAGAGGATCCCGAGCACCACGTAGATCACCAGGATCGACATGACGAGCAGGAGCCCGAGGCCGGTCATCGACTCCTGGAAGGCCTGGGCGGTGCCCTGGAAGCGGGTCGCCACCGTGGCGGGCAGCACCTCGGCGGCGGCGCGCTCGATCGCCTGCACCGCCACGCCGAGCGCCGCGCCCGGCCGCAGGTTGAAGGTGAGGTTCACGGCCGGGAGCTGGGCGGCGTGGTTCACGGAGAGCGGCCCCACGCCGCGGCCGAGGCGGGCCACCGTGTCGAGCGGCACGAGCTGGCCGGCCGAGGAGCGGACGTAGAGCAGCCGCAGGGCGGCGGGGTCGAGCCGGTCGCCCGGGGAGAGCTCGAGGATCACCTGGTACTGGTCCTCGGGCGCGGAGATCGTGGAGACCTGGCGCGAGCCGAACGCGGTGTAGAGGGCCGTCTCGATGGCGAGCGGCGAGACCTGGAGCGCCGCCGCGCGGTCGCGATCGATCTCGACCTCCACCCGCGGCGAGGCGAGGCGCAGGTCCGAGTTCACGTCCACGAGCCCGGGCATCTCGCGCAGCCGGGCCTCGAGCGCCGGCGCGGAGCGGTAGAGCGCCTCGGTGTCCGCGTCCTGCAGGGTGAACGTGTACTGGGCGGCGCGGGGCCCGCCGCCCGCGAGCGAGATGGGCGGCGGGTTCACGATGAACGCCCGCAGCGACGGGACCTGCGTGAGCTGCCGGCGGAGCTCCTGCGCGATCACGTCGGCGTGCGCGCGCTCGCCGTCCGTGAGGCGCAGGAAGACGAAGCCGCTGCCGGAGGTGCCGCGGGCGAACGCCGACGAGTTCGCGATGGCGACCGCCGGGTGGCGCGCCGCGATCGTGGCCACCTGGCGGTGGGCGCGGACCGTCGCCTCCCAGCTCGTGCCCTCGGCCGACTCGGTGTTGATGATGAGCCGCCCGGTGTCTTCGCTCGGCAGGAAGCCCTTCGGCACCGCCCGCCAGAGCGGGATCATCGCGACCAGGACGACGAGCGAGAAGGCAAGCACCGTCCGCGGATGGTCGAGCGACCAGGTGAGGCCTCGGTCGTAGAAGCGCACGATCACGTCGAACCCGCGCTCGATGGCCTGGTACGAGCGGCCGTGCCGCTCGCCCGCGTGCGGCTTCAGGAACCGCGCGCACAGCAGCGGGGTGAGCGTCAGCGAGACGAACCCCGAGACGAGGATGGCCGCGCCGATGGTGATCGCGAACTCGTGGAAGAGCCGCCCCACGAGCCCGCCCATGAAGAGGATCGGGAGGAACACGGCCGCGAGGGAGATCGTCATCGAGACGATCGTGAAGGCGATCTCCTTCGAGCCCCGGAACGCCGCCTCGAGCGGCGGCTCGCCGCGCTCGATGTGACGGACGATGTTCTCGAGCATCACGATCGCGTCGTCGACGACGAAGCCGACCGCCAGCGTGAGCCCCATGAGCGAGAGGTTGTCGAGCGAGAAGCCCGCCCACCACATGAGCGCGAAGGTGCCGACGAGCGAGACCGGGAGCGCGAGGCTCGGGATGACGGTCGCCGGCAGGTTCCGCAGGAAGACGAAGATGACGAGGACGACCAGCACGAGCGTGAGGAGCAGCGTGAGCTGCACGTCCATCACGGAGTGCTCGATCGTCTCGGAGCGGTCGTAGACGAGCCGGAGCTCCGCCGCGGCGGGGATCTGGGCGTTGATGGTGGGGAGGAGGGCGCGGATCCGGTCGGCGATCTCGACGGTGTTGGTGCCGGGCTGCCGGCGCACGGAGACGCTGATCGACCGCTGCTCGGATTCGCCCTTGAGGTTCCAGGCGGCGACCCGGTCGTCCTCGACGCTGTCCACCACGCGGCCCAGGTCGGCGAGCCGTACCGGCGCGCCGCCGCGGAAGGCGACCACCACCTCGCGGAACTGGGCGGCGTTCATGAGCCCGCCGGTCGCCTCGATGGTGTAGGCGCGGTCGCGCCCGGCCACGATGCCGGTGGGCAGGTTCGCGTTGGACGCGGCGATCGCGGTCGAGAGCTCGTCGAGCCCGATGCCGCGCGCGGCCAGGGCCCGCGGGTCGACCTCGATCCGGACCGCGTACTTCTGCGCGCCGTTGATGGCGACCTCGGCGACGCCCGGGATGGTGGCGATCCGCTGCGCCACGAGATCGGTCGCGAAGCGGTTCAGCGTGCTGAGCGGCAGCGTGGGGGAGGTGAGCGAGATCCAGAGGATCGGGCTGTCCGCCGGGTTCACCTTCCGGAAGGTCGGCGGGTTCGGCATGTTCGGCGGCAGCCGCCCGAGCGAGGCGGAGATGGCCGACTGGACGTCGAGCGCCGCGGAGTCGATGTCGCGCGCCAGGTCGAACTCGAGCGTGATGCTCGTCGCGCTCTGGGTCGACGACGAGTTCATCGACTTGATGCCGGCGATGTTCGAGAACTGGCGCTCGAGGGGCGTCGCGACCGAGGCCGCCATCGTCTCCGGGCTCGCGCCCGGGAGCGCGGCGTTCACCTGGATGGTCGGGAAGTCGACCACCGGCAGGTCCGAGACCGGCAGCCGCGTGTACGCCGCCGCCCCGAACGCGACGAAGCTCGCCATGACGAGCGTCGTCATGACCGGCCGCTTGATGAACGGGGCGGAGAGGTTCATCGGGCCGCCCCGCCGCCGGGCGGGGGACCGCTTCCCCCCGCGGGCGCCTTCCCCGGGCTCTCCCCGCCGGACGCGGCGAGCACCTCGACTGCCACGTCGGGCCGGAGCCGGAGCTGGCCCTCCGTCACCACGAGCTCGCCGGCGGAGATCCCCTTGAGGATGACCGTCTCGGTCGCGCCGACCTGCGCGACCTCCACCGGGCGAAGCTGGACCTTCTTCTCGGCGGTCACCACGTAGGCGTAGTCGCCCTGCTGCCCCGACGCCACCGCCGAGGACGGCACCACCACCGCGCGGGTCCGCTCGGCGATGCGGAGCGCCACCTCGACGAGCTGGCCGGGCCAGAGCCGCTCGTCGTCGTTCGCGATCCGCGCCTTGAGCAGGATGGTCCCGGTGGACGGGTCGACCGCGTTGTCCACGAAGGCGAGCTGCCCCGTGACGGGCTCGCCGCCCGAGGGCGTGACGCGGACCTCGAGCGGCGCGCCGCTCCGGGCGCGGAGCGTCGAGACGTGCTGCTCGGGCACCGAGAAGGTCGCGAAGACCGGCCGCAGCTGCTCGATGGTGAGGAGCGGCTCCGGCCCGTTCGCCGACACCAGGTTGCCGGGGTGGACGAGGAGGCGGCCGGTGCGGCCCGCCACGGGCGCGCGGATCGAGCAGTAGGCGAGGTTCAGGGCGGCCCGGTCCACGGTTGCCTGGTCCGCGACCACCGACGCCTCGAGCGCCGCCGCGTTGGCCTTGGCCGCCTCGTACTGCTGGCGCGTCACGTACTCCTTCTCGACGAGATCCGCGTAGCGGACGGCGTCCGCCCGGGCGTTCTCGGCCCGGGCGCGGTCCTGCTCGAGGCGCGCCTTGGCCTCGGCGAGCGCGGCCGCGTAGGGGCGCCGGTCGATCTCGACGAGGAGCTGCCCCTCCCTCACCTGCTGGCCGTCGGTGAAGTGGACGCCCACGAGCGGCCCCGAGACCTGCGCCCGGATCGAGACGGAGCGGTTCGCCTCGATCCGGCCGACGGCGCGGATCTCCACCGGGACGTCCTTCTCGGCGGCGGGGGCGGCGCGGACCGGCACCGGCCGCGGCCCGGCGGCGGCGCGCTCGTCGCCCCCGCGGGAGCAGGCCGCGGCGGCGGCGAGGAGGAAGGCGAGCGTCGGGGCGAGGCGCGGCGTCATGGGGCGGGGCTCTCTTCCGGGTTCGCCGCGTCGGGCGGCGGGGGCAGCTCGAGCCGGCCGCTCGCGCGGGCGAGCCGTGCGACGGCGACGAGGAGGTCGGCGCGCGCGCGGACCTCCTCCGCGCGCGCCGACTCGAGCGCCGCCTGGGCGGTCAGCAGGTCGAGGATGGAGCCCACCCCCTCCTGATAGCGTCCGCCGGCGACCGCGGCCGACGCGGTCGCCGACTCGAGCAGGTCGCGGGCGGTCTCCACTCGCCGGCCGGCGGTGCGCAGGTCCTGGAACGACGTCCAGACGTCGAGCGCGACGCGCTGGCCGGTCGCGTCGGCGCGGGCCCGGGCGGCGTCGGCAGCGGCGCGCGCCGCGAGCACCTCGTACACGGGCCGCAGCCCCGTGAACGTCGGAAGCGTGAGGGAGAGGCCGGCGCTCCAGGTGGTGGTGCCGTCGCCGAGCGGGCCGCCGCCCTCCTCGTCCGTCACCGGCCAGCTCCGGCCGGCGCCGGCCTGCAGCGACAGCACGGGCCAGGGCGCGCGGGAGGCCGCGCGGGCGCGCGCCCGCGCCGCGTCGGCGAGCGCCTGGGCCTGGGCGACGTCCGGGTTGCGGGCCTGCGCGCGCGCCAGCAGCTCCTCGATGACCGGCTCCGCCGCGCGCGTCTCGACTCGCGCCGGCAGGACGCCCACCTCGAGCGCCGCCATGGGCGGCAGGCCCGCGAGCGTCGCGAGCGCGCCGCGGAGCGAGAGCGCCTGCCCCTCGACCTGCTGCAGCGCGAGCCGCACCTGCGAAAGCGCCGTGCGGGCCTGGAGCACGTCCGCGATCGTCGCGACGCCCGCGCGCCTCCGCCCCTCGGCCGCGGCGAGGCTCGTCTCGGCCTGCGTCACCGCGGCGGTCTCCGCCTCCACGAGCGCGCGCGCCGCGAGGTACTGGAAGTAGGTCTCCTGCACCCTCAGCACGAGATCAGCCACCGCCGCGTGCTCGCCGAGCCGCGCCGCGGCCGCGAGCCGGTCGCCCTCGTCGATGAGCGCCCCGCGGGTGAGGTCGACGAGCAGCCACGACAGGGACGCGCCCACCGACGCGCGCGTCTCGATCGAGATCGCGCGCCCCTGGGCGCCGCCGCTGCGCGACCGATCAAGGTCGGCGCTCGCGCCGACCCCGGGGAGCCGGAGGCTGCGCCGGCCAGCGGCCTGCGCCGCCGCGGCGCGCGCGTCCTGCCAGGCGGCGCGCGTGGACGGGTCGCGCGTGAGGGCGCGGTCGACGAGGTCCGAGAGCGATCGCGGCGCGGCCGCGGCGTCGCCGGCGGTCGCCGCGCCGGCGTCGGGCGGCGGGGGCGAGGGCTCCGGCGCGGCGGCCGCCGCGCGTGCGACCTCGGCCGGCGGCGGCGCCTGCCGATCGACGTGGCGGCCGGGCCGGAGGATCCCGCACCCCGAGGCGAGGGCGAGCCCGAGGCCGGCCGCGGCGGCGCGGGTCAGCCACCCTGCGTGATTCCGGCTCCGGGAGGGCATCGGGCCCCTATTTGCGTGAGAAGTCCGCGCAGGTCAACGGACGATTGGCTCCGCGCTCAGGGCGCGCCGCGCAGGATGGGGTCGAGCTGCCCCGCGGCGTCGAGCGCTGCGAGGTCCGAGTACCCGCCCAGCGGCCGATCCCCGGCGAAGATCTGCGGGAGGGTCTGCTGGCCGGTCGTCTCGGCGAGCCACTTGCGGAGGTGGTCCTGCTGCTCGACGTCGATCTCCTCGTAGGCGACCCCCTTCCGGTCGAGCAGCCGCTTCGCGCGGACGCAGAAGGCGCAGTGCTGCTTCGTGTAGAGGCTGATCTTCGGCGCGGCCATTCGCTCCCTCTCGCGTGAGGCGGACGAGTCTACGCGGACGCGGACCGCCCGCATACCGCCGCCGAGCCGGGCCCGGGGCGCCCGCCGGCCCCGGGCGCGGTCTCAACCGCGCACGAGCCGTGAACGCGGAGCGGCGCCGGGGGCGGGCGGCTCGAAGGCGCCGGCGCGCATCCCGCGGGCGAGCTCCTCCAGCCGCCGGATCCGCTCCTCGGCGGGCGGGTGGGTGGAGAAGAGCCGCGCGAGCCCGCCGGCGACCGCGCCGAACGGGTTCACGATGAACAGGCTCGCCGTCGCCGGCGTGGCCGCGCTCGGGACGCGCTCGGCCGAGCGCTGCAGCCGCGTGAGCGCGCTCGCGAGCGCGAGCGGATCGCCTGCGAGCCGCGCGCCGGTCTCGTCCGCGAGGTACTCGCGCGAGCGGGAGATGCCGAGCTGCACGAGCGTGGCGCCGATGGGCGCGAGGAACATCATCAGGAGCCCGCCGCCGCCGGAGCCGCCCTCCTCGTCCTCGCTCCCGCCGGCCAGGCTCGAGAACGCGAGCACGTGGGCGAGGTTCGAGATGGCCGCCGCCAGGCCGGCGGCGACGCTCGCGACGAGGATGTCCCGGTTGGCGACGTGGGCGAGCTCGTGGGCGAGCACGCCGCGGATCTCGCGCTCGTCGAGCAGCTCGACGAGGCCGCGCGTCACGGCGACCACCGCGTGGCGCGGGTTCCGGCCGGTGGCGAACGCGTTCGCGTGCGGCTCGTCGATGAGGAAGAGCCGGGGCGGGGGGATGCCGGCCCGCGCCGCCAGCTCGGCCACCATGGCATGGAGCCGGGGGCCCTCGGCCTCGGGCACCTCGCGGGCGCGGTGCATCGCGAGGACGATCCGGTCCGAGAAGAAGTAGGAGACGAGGTTCATCGCGAGCGCGAGCGCCGTGAAGAGCCAGAAGGCGTTCGGGCCGATGCTCGCGCCGAACGCGACGAGCAGCGCGGACAGGGTGCCGAGCAGCAGGATGGTCTTGAGCTGGTTCATCGTCCTCTCCGGGGGTTTCGCCGGTGGCGAGAACGTAGGGTCGGCGGCCAGGCCAGAAAACTAGAAAATGTCAGCCGATCGCTGCGAAAAAGCGAGCGCAAGCCGCCTCAGGCCGCCGGCCCGAAGACCGCGTCGCGCGCGGCCTCGGCGATCGACACGACGGCCGGGTGGCGGAGCCTGCGCTCCACCGTGATCGCGTAGAAGGCCTCGCGCACGTCCGCGGCCCGCCCGACCACCGCGACGTGGTACTGCGAGCGGATCTCGTCCTCGAGCACCGACGGCGCCGCGAAGACGCCGAGCCCGCGCGCGCCGAACGCCTTCATGAGCGCGCTGTCGTCGAACTCGCCGGCGACCTCGGGCCGGATGCCGGTCGCGTCGAGCCAGCCCTCGAGGGCGCGGCGCAGCGCGGTCCCCTCCGACGGGAGCAGCATCGGCACGCCCTGCAGCGAGCGCGGGAAGCCCTTCTTCACCTGCGCGTGCCTCGGCGCCGCGAAGAACGACGTGCCGCAGTCGCCGAGCTTGTGGTTGAACGCCTTCACCTTCACCTCCTCCGAGGCCGGCACGTCGGCGATGACCACGTCGAGCTCGTGGATCGCGAGGCTCGCGAGGAGCTGGGGGAGGGGGCCCTCGCGGCAGACGAGGGTCATCGCGGGGTGGGCGTCGACGGCCGGCGCGAGGAGGAGCGACGCCATCCGCTTGGGGATGACGTCGACGATCCCCGCCACCAGCCGGAGCCGCTGGCCGGTCGGCAGCCCCTTCACCGCACGCTGCAGCTCGCGCCCGGTCCGGAAGATGTCATCGCAGTACTTCAGCACCGTCCGTCCGACGTCGGTCAGCACGAGCCTGCGGCCCTGGCGCTCGAGCAGCTTCACCCCCAGGCTTCCCTCGAGGGTCTTGAGCTGGTTCGAGATCGTGGGCTGGGCGAGCCGGAGCTCCTCGCTGGCCTTGGCGATGCTGCCCGCCCGGGCCACCGTCCAGAAGTAGAAGAGGTGGTGGTAGTTGAGCCAGTCCATGGGATTCGAAAAATCTAACCCAGACCGCGTAACTATCTCACGCATGAACGTGTCGAGAGCGGCTATGCCTCCGCCGCGATGATCGAGAGCGTCGGAACACCTTGGCTGTGGGGCGGGTTCGTCGCGCTCGT
>Ga0184637_10000438_pt1 | contig 31040 bp, 33 predicted proteins | sample PLM3_127_b2_FD_133143 | JGI IMG/M metagenome (GOLD analysis project Ga0184637, IMG submission 133143) | Groundwater sediment microbial communities from an aquifer in East River, Colorado, USA - PLM3_127_b2 | ecosystem: Environmental > Terrestrial > Soil > Riparian zone | place: USA: East River... | reverse complement strand
GGATCGATGAAGCGCCGGATCAGCCAAGCGGAGGCGAGACGATCCGCCCAGAGGGGCTTGCGGGTCGCCCAGACGCGATTGAGGTAATCCCTCCCCGCAAGGGTAACTCGGCCGGACTTGGTGGCCTCCGGGAACATCCTTTTCCGGACCTCAAGCTCCGTGTCGCGCAGGACCTGTTCGACCTGCTCCTTTGCCGGAGAGTCAAAGAAATCTAGTGCGCTGATCGCTTCGAATTCTCGGCGCTGCTTGTTCAGGACGCGGGCAATCGCACTGGGCTCGGAGATTCCGAATCCGGCGCGCAGCCCCTCGACGGATTTGATAAGCCCTTCGTACTTTCCGGTGCGGTCGAAGAGCGACCGAAACGTCTGACCTTGCTGGGCATCGAAATGGGTCACCTTGAGAACATGCGCTGAACCGTTGATTCGGGTCACGTGCTCGTACAAGCGCAATAAGCCTTGCTGGTTTTCTGGATTGTCCGGCAGCAGATAAACGCCTTCGCGCAGCACCGCGCAACCCATGGACTCAAGCGTGCGCAGCACCCGCATCCGCGCTGCGGGGTCGTCCCTTGGAAAACTGGCGACATATACCAGCCAGTTAGAGTCAGGTGGTGGCGATACCTTTTGCTTGGCCAAAACCGCTCCTCGGGGAGGTACCCTATCCTCGTCCCAGTTTAAGCATCGCGGGGCGTTTGAGCAAGGCGGGCGCGTCACATCGCCACAACCGTTCTGGCCGCGTTCGATGTTGTCTGCGGCAACGCTTCATCGTAGGTTCGGTTTGGTATATAGTTTTCCCCTCTGACAGCGTTCACGCGACGATGACTAACTTCGATAAAGACTTGGATGTGCGCGGCCTCAATTGTCCCCTGCCTATTCTGCGTGCGAAAAAGGCGCTGGCGGAGCTGAAGAGCGGGAAGGTGCTGCGGGTCCTTGCCACTGATCCGGGTTCGGTGAAGGACTTCGAGGCTTTTGCGAGGCAGACGGGCAATCAGCTACTCTCGCACGAGGAAGCGGACAAGATCTTCACGTTTTTCATGAAGAAGAAGTAAGCGATCGGATGCCTAGGGGTTGATCGGTTATTGGCCTGAGCGCAGCGAGAGATCTCGCCGTCCTCACCGCATCCTACGCCCGCGGTTCGCGGATGATTCCCTGCTTGAGGTAGATGGGCCTCACGGCTTGCGCCCAGCTCTTCAGACCCAGGGCGAATGTGCATCCCGCAACGATCACGATCAGGCCGCATCCGAGCAGAGTCGCGTGCGCTCCGATCGCCTCGGCCAGCGCGCCTGCGAGAAAGTTGCCGATCGGCGCAAAACCGAGAAAGCACATGACGTACATGCTGATGATCCGCGCCCGTCGGTCCTCCTCCGCGACGGTTTGAAGAATGGTATTGATGGACGCCGCTGTGACTACGAGTCCGGCGCCGAAGACCCCGAGGAGCGTGAGCGACAACCAGAAGGTCGAAGACAACGAGAATCCGGCCAATGCGACTCCGGCCAGCACCGAGGTCGCGGCGATCACCCTGCCGAGGCCGCGCACCGAGGTTCGCACCGCTAGGGCGAGAGTGCCTGCGATCGCCCCCAGCCCCACCGCGCCAATGAGAAAACCGAATGTCCTGGAATCGCCGCCGAACGTTTCGGCGGCGAAGATCGGCATCAGCGAGGACCAAGGTGCGGTGAAAAACCCCATCGCCGTAAGGAGCAGCAACAGACGCCGGGTGCCGGTGAAACCGAACGCATAGATGAATCCGGCGGTCAGCTGGCGCCACCAGCCGGTGCCGGCGTTGGCGAGCTCGCGCGGCTTCACTCGGACGACGGCGTAGGTCGCGATGATGGCGAGGTAACAGAGGGCATTGACAAGGAAGCACGACGCTTCGCCGAAGGCGGCAAGCAGCAACCCGGCCGCGGAAGGCCCCACAAAGCGCGTCGACTGGAACAGCATCGATTGCAACGCGATCGCGTTGGGCAGGTCCTCTCGGTGCTCGATCAGTTCCAGCAGGAACGCTTGGCGCGTCGGGGTCTCGAAGGCCGTGATGACCCCAAGGAAAAGGGCGAGCGCGATCAGCTGCGGAACGAGAACCGCGTCTGCGAAAGTGAGCACGGCGAGCGTCAGCGCTTGCACGAACGCAAGCGACTGGATCAGCAGCAGCAGGCGCCGGCGATTGACCCGGTCGGCCCATACTCCGGCTATCGGGGAAAGGAACAATACGGGCAGTTGGTGCGCCCCTGCGGTCAAGCCGAGCAGCAGAGCAGAGCCGGTGAGGCGGTATACCAGCCAGCTCATCGCCACGGTCTGCATCCAGTTACCGAGCAAAGACAGGCCCTGCCCAGCGTAGAAGATCCGGAAGTTCTTGGAGCGAAAAGCGCGTAGCGCGGGATGCACGGGTCGAGCAGACTGCAGCTCAGGGTTTGAGCTTGTCGAGCTGGGGCTTCAGTTTTTCGAGCGTTGCACTGAAGTTTGCGAGACGTTCCTTCTCCTGCGCAACGACTGCCGAGCGGGCGCGTTCGACAAAACTCGGGTTGGCGAGCTTGGCGGTGGCTTTGGAGATCTCGCCTTCGAGGCGCGAGATTTCTTTTTGCAGGCGTGCGCGTTCGGCCGCGGGGTCTATCTCTACATGTAACATCACGCGATGTGGTCCCGATACTGCCACTGGTGATTCCGAATTAGGAAGGTTGTCAACTATCTTCAATTCGGATTGGCGTACCAGAGCTGAAAACGCGCTGGTTGTTGCGGAACTCGGATTCCCCGTAATGTAGAAGGAGGGAGAAATACTATACTGGGACTGAGTTTTGAGTTCGCTACGCAGATTTCGTCCTGCGTTGACAACGCCCTTAGCAGTAGCAATCTCACCCTCGGCTACCTCATCGATCTTTTCGGGCTGGAACTTGGGGTAGGACGCGAGCATTATGGTTTCGCCTGTTTTGCCAGCAAGAGGCGCAACCTTCTGCCATAACTCCTCGGTGATGAACGGAATGACCGGATGCGCAAGTCGCAGTGCGGCTTCCAGTACCCGCACCAGGGTGCGGCGTGTACCGCGTAGTACTTTATCGTCTTGGGATTGCAGCTGCTTTTTCGCTACTTCAACGTACCAGTCGCAGTACTCGTCCCACACGAAGCGGTAGATCGCGCTTGCGACGTTGTCGAACCGGTATTCGGCGAAGCCGGCCTCGACCTCCTTCTCAGTGCGCTGGAGCGTGCTGACGATCCACCGGTCCCACGCAGAAAGTTCGACCGACGCCTGCTCTTCCTGCCCACAGTCTTTGCCTTCGACGTTCATCAGCACGAAGCGCGTAGCATTCCACAGCTTGTTGCAGAAGTTGCGGTAGCCCTCGCAGCGGGAAAGGTCGAAGTTGAGTGTTTGTGCGTAGGTTGCGAGGGAGGCGAAAGTAAACCGCAAGGCATCGGCGCCGAAGGAGGGGATGCCGTTCGAATAGTGGGTCTTGATGTATTTTTCGATTCTGCCTTTGTGGTCGCCGCGGAGCGGCCCTGCAATGGATTTCTCGATTAGTTCCGGAAGGGCGATGCCGTCGATGAGGTCGAGCGGATCGAGCGTGTTGCCCTTCGACTTCGACATTTTCTGGCCCTCTGCGTCGTACACGAGGGCATTGATGTAGACGTGGTGAAAGGGTACCTTCCCGGTGAAGTGCAGCGTCATCATGATCATCCGGGCGACCCAGAAGAAAATGATGTCGAAGCCGGTCACTAGCACCGAGGAGGGCAGAAAGGTCTCGAGGTCCTTCGTTTTCTCCGGCCAGCCGAGCGACGTGAACGGAATGAGCGCTGAGGAGAACCACGTGTCGAGCACGTCCTCATCGCGCTTCAGCGCGGCCCGGTAGCCTTTCGCTGCTGCGAGTTTCTTCGCCTCTTCTTCAGTCCGAGCGACGTAGATATTGCCCTTGTCGTCGTACCACGCTGGAATCTGGTGCCCCCACCATAACTGGCGCGAGATACACCAGTCCTGGATCTTCTCCAGCCATTGGTTGTACCAGGTGGTCCAATGTTCAGGGTAGAACTTCACGTCCCCGTTCGCTACGGCAGCAAGGCCGCTCTTCGCCAATCCGTCCATACTCACGAACCACTGGTCAGTGAGCATAGGTTCGACGATGACGCCGGTGCGGCCCGAACGCGGTACGCGCAGCTTGTAAGGTTTCTCCGAAACCAAGAGGTTCTGCGAGTTGAGATCGGCAAGAATCTGTTTGCGGGCCTCGAATCTGTCCACGCCGCGATAGGGCTTCGGCGCGTTTTCGTTCATCTTTGCGTCGAGCGTCATGACGCAAACCGATGGCAGTTTATGGCGTTGACCGACCGCGTAGTCGTTGAAATCGTGGCCCGGGGTGATTTTCAAGCAGCCAGTGCCGAATTCCGGATCGACGTAGTCGTCGGCAATGACAGGGATCGTGTGTCCGGTGAGGGGCAGTTGCACGCGCTTGCCGACGAGCTTCGTGTAACGTTCGTCTTTCGGGTTTACCGCGACTGCCACGTCGCCGAGCATCGTTTCAGGCCGCGTGGTTGCGACGACGACTGAGCCGCTGCCATCCTCGAGTGGGTAGCGGATTTCCCAGATCTTTCCGTCCTCTTCCTCGCTCTCCACTTCGAGGTCGGACACCGCAGTGCCGAGTACCGGGTCCCAGTTGACGAGGCGTTTGCCGCGGTAGATCAGGCCCTGCTCATGCAGTCGCACGAACACTTCGATCACGGCGCGCGACATCCTGGCGTCCATGGTGAAGTAGCCGGCCTGCTGTCCCTCGGTATCGGCAAAAGTCCAGTTTCCAGACGCGCCGAGCCGCCGCATCTGGCGGGTGATCGTGGATCCCGATTGCTGTTTCCATTCCCAGACGCGCTTGACGAACGCCTCACGGCCGAGGTCATGGTGCGTCTTGCCTTCGGCTTCGAGCTGGCGCTCAACGACGATCTGAGTCGCAATACCGGCGTGATCGGTACCGACAACCCAGTTGGCGTTGAAACCGCGCATGCGGTGGTACCGGATCAGCGCGTCCATGAGGGTCTGCTGGAACGCGTGTCCCATGTGCAGGGTTCCGGTGACGTTCGGCGGCGGTAGTTGGATGCAGTAGGGTGGCCTTTGCGTCACTTCGGATTGAGCGAAGTAGCCGCGCGACTCCCAAAGGGAATACCAGCGCTGCTCGATCTCGTGCGGGTCAAAGCTTTTCTCGAGATCCATGTGCATCACAAAGAGAAAGCGCGCCGAACAGCACTCCCCAGGAAGGCTGGCCTCGACGCGTTTCGCCGGATTATAACGTTAGGTCTTGCGAGTCGGCCCGCGCCGGCGCGCAATTTCGAGTTCGACCGCCCGCTTTGCCGCATCGCGAATCAGCGCTTCGATATCAGCTTTGACTTGGGCGCTGAGGTCGGCGAACGCGCGCTGCAAATAGGCTTCGAGCCGGACCCGTATTGGTTCCTCGAGGGAGTTCGCAATGTAGGGGCCGATTGCGTCGAGGATACTTTGCTTTAGCTTCTGCTCCAGCTCGTTCAGTTCGGTTTTGGTCGCACCGCCCGGATCCGGCGGGCCCGCGGAAGGCGGTGCGGGTTTTGCGGCCGCCTCCGCGATGACTTCCGTGAGGACCGGGACATCGTCTCGAGCGGATGTGCCGGAAGGACGGTAGCGCTTTAGAAACGCGTCCGCCTTTTCCAGCAGGTCGTCGGACTCGCTCATGTTCCCGGCTCAGAGAGATCGTGGTGGCAAATTTCGTAGCCGCGGTCCCGGTAGAAACGATAACGGCTCCGAGCGAACTCGCGATCATCGTCTGCAACGCCGACAAGCTCGATCAGCCGTTCAAAACGGCTGAACGATGGTGGCGAATCGACGTGCAGGTTGAGCATGACCTGATGATGAGGCATCTCGACGTCTTCGCGCGCGATCACCACGGGAGTTTCAGGGGCGAGAGCGTGATGCGTCATGCAATGAGGAACAAAACCGATGGCTTGATAGGTCCATAGGAGCTTGTCGAAGCTGCGCGCCGCGTTTTCGTCGGGGGCAAAGACCACGACGCGCAAGTGTTGTTGGATTGCCTTGGCGACGAGCTGACATGCGACCTGGAGCTTAGGCTCGGCGTGGGAATAGAAGTCGACGCGGGTCATAGGAATGAGAGAATCTGGGATTGATGATCGAGCTAACCGGGCGCGCCCCGCAAGCCCTGGATTCTCAATCCTCGTTCCTCAATCCTTTCGCCCGCTTCATCAGGAACGTCGTCAGCAACGGCACGGGCCGGCCGGTCGCTCCCTTCTCCTTACCCGATTTCCACGCCGTTCCCGCAATGTCGAGGTGGGCCCAGTCGTACTTGCGCGCGAATCGCGAAAGGAAGCAGGCCGCGGTAACGCTGCCCCCGGCGCGTCCGCCGATATTCGCAAAATCGGCGAAGTTGCTTTTCAACTGTTCCTGATAGTCTTCCCAAAGCGGCAGCTGCCACACGCGGTCCCACGATTCCGCCCCCGCCGCCTGCAGCTCGTCTGCGAGACCGTCCTTGTTGGAAAACAGTCCGGAGCAAACGTGACCCAGAGCGATGACGCAGGCGCCGGTGAGCGTAGCGATATCCACCACAGCCTGGGGATCGAAGCGCTCCGCGTAGGTCAGCGCGTCGGCAAGAATAAGGCGTCCCTCAGCATCGGTATTGAGGATCTCGATCGTTTGACCCGACATGCTCGTGACGATATCCCCAGGCCGCGACGCCGCGCCTCCGGGCATGTTCTCGCAGGCGGGGACAAGTCCGATCACGTTCAATTTCAGCCCAAGCTCCGCTACCGCGCGCAGCGTACCCAGCACGCTCGCCGCACCGCACATGTCGAACTTCATTTCGTCCATCTCGGCCGAAGGCTTGAGCGAAATGCCGCCGGTGTCGAACGTGATGCCTTTTCCCACAAGCACGACCGGCCGATCTTTCTTGCCGCCTCCGGGGTAGCGGAGGATTACGAACCTAGGCGGCTGGTGCGAGCCCTTAGACACCGAAAGAAGCGAGCCCATTCCGAGCTTGTCCATGCCCCGTTGATCCAGCACTTCCACCGCCAGCTTCCATTCGCGCCCGAGCTTCACCGCGGTTTCCGCCAGATACGACGGAGTGCAGACGTTTGCCGGCAGGTTGCCCAGGTCGCGCGCAAGCGCCATCCCGGCGCCGATCGCGAGCCCTTCGCGCGTTCCGCGCTCCAACGCGCCGACGTCGCGCTTTAAAACGACGGCAAGTATGACGTGGGCAAGGGGCTTCGCTTCCGTCTTCTTGCTTTTCATGCGGTCGAAGCGGTAGGCAACCTCGACGCCGGCCAATACCAGTTGGCGCGCCTTCCATGCGGTGTCGCGCCCGGGCACCTGCAGGTCGGCGAGATACAAGTACGCGTCGCGCGCTCCCGTATTGTGGATGGCGCTGAGCGCCGCGCGCACGCCGTCGCGATACTGCTTCTCCCCGAATTCCTTCTCCTGCCCCAGGCCCACAAGCATCACGCGCTCTGCGGCAACGCCGCGCACCCGGTAGAGCACCCGCGTGCTTCCCGCCTTGCCGTCCATGTCTCCCGAACGGAGAAATTCGCGGATCTGCCCGTGCGCCGCCTTGTCGAGTGCGTCTGCCGCATCAGAAAGCCGGCGAGATTCGAATATGCCGACCGCGACGCACGCGCTACGATGCCTGTCCGGCGTCGCGAGTTTTGTGCTAAATTTCATTCAGCGTCGATTCGGGGAACGTGCAAGGATTATCCCCGGTTTGCTTTGCCGAAGTCAAAGCATCATGGCGTTTCCCGGCTCACGACCCGCGTTCCTGACTTCAATTGGTTTCACAAAAGTGATCTTTCAGCGCTCTCTGCTTCGTGAATTCGGCAATCTCGCACTCGCGGTGTTCGCGACGCTGTTTGCCATCACGTTGACGACGCAGCTCATACGGCTGCTCGGGCAGGCGGCGATCGGAAGAGTGCTCTCCGAAGGTGTGGTTGCGCTGCTCACATTTTCCGCATTGAACTATCTTCCCGTGCTGCTGTCATTGACGCTTTTCATTTCGGTGCTCATGACGCTTTCGCGCAGCTACCGCGAGTCGGAGATGGTGATTTGGTTCGGTTCGGGTTTGTCGCTCCTCGCTTGGGTCCGTCCGGTGCTTCTGTTTGCCTTGCCGCTTGTCGCCCTCGTGGCGTTGCTTTCGCTGTTCTTGTCGCCCTGGGCTATCGGCAAAGCCGAGGAATACCGGCACCAGATGAACCTTCGGGACGAGGCCTCGCGGGTCGCGCCCGGTGTCTTCCGCGAGGCGCTGGGTGCAGACCGTGTGTTTTTTGTGGAGGAGATCGCGGGCGATCAGACCAACGTTCAGAACGTGTTTATCGCGCAAATGCAACAGGGCCGGCTCGGCATTACGGTGAGCAGACGCGGATATCGGGAGTCGGCGGAGAACGGCGACCGCTTCGTGGTATTGCTCGACGGGCGGCGCTATGAAGGTGTCCCCGGCGATCTCGATTTCAAGGTGATGGACTTCCAGCGCTACGCGATGAAAGTCGAGACGCGTGAGACGCAGGCAGAGCAGGCCTCCTCCAAGGCAATGTCCACTCTCGCTTTACTCCAGGCGCCAAGCAATTCCAACTTGGCCGAACTGCTCTGGCGCCTGGGCTTGCCGATTGCCACTTTGATTCTTGCATTGCTTGCGATTCCCTTGTCGTTCGTGAACCCAAGGGCGAGCCGCTCGGTGAACCTCCTCTTTGCGCTCCTCACCTATATGGTTTATGCCAACTTGCTCAGTATCGTCCAGGCGTGGGTCTCCCAAGGGCGGCTGGCTTTCGGTACCGGTTGGTGGGCGGTGCACGCGGGAATGCTCGGGGTCCTCGCGCTGCTCTTCTACAGGCGGCTTCGCGTGGGCTCGCTGTTCGGGAGGCGCTGAAGTGGATACCTTGCGGACCTATTTGGCGCGGGAGATTTACGGCGCGACGCTGCTAGTTTTTGCCGCTTTCCTAGGCTTGTTCGCCTTTTTCGACCTGATCAATGAACTGAGAGACATCGGAAAGGGCGAGTATCAGCTGCAACACGCACTCGCGTTCGTCGCACTGAGCGTGCCGAGCCACGTCTATGAACTGTTTCCCGTGGTGGTGTTGATTGGAACGCTATACGCCCTTTCGCATCTCGCCGCCAATTCCGAATACACCGTGATGCGGGGCTCGGGTCTGGCGCCCTGGCGTGCGACCAGCACCCTGTTTCGCATCGGCATCGTCTTTGCGGTGGCCACGCTCGTGTTCGGCGAGCTGATCACCCCAGTCTCAGAGCGCGCAGCAAAACAACTCAAGCTTTCCATGACCAGCGCCATCGTAGCTCGGGAATTCCACACCGGGCTGTGGGTGAAGGACGACCGCCGTTTCGTCAATGTTCGAGAAGTCCAGCCCGACACCAGCCTTGCGGATGTCAGGGTATTTGAATTCGACGATCAATACCGGCTTAAATCGATCAGTTTCGCGAAGCAAGGTCAATACATCGGCAAGAATGTCTGGCGCTTGCGCGAGGTCGTGCACACGGGCTTTGCGTCCACAGGCAGCAGCGTGCAGCGCACGGAAGAAATGGATTGGAGCTCGGTGCTTACGCCGGATATTCTCGCTGTGCTGTTTGTCGTGCCGGAGCGGATGTCGGCGTGGAACCTCTACCAGTACTCACGGCATCTGTCGGATAACCGGCAAAAGACCGGGCGATACGATATCGCCATGTGGAAAAAGCTCGTGTATCCGTTTGCTTCCCTGGTCATGATGGCGCTCGCCCTGCCTTTCGCCTATATCCATGTCCGAGCCGGGGGCGTGGGGCTGAAAGTGTTTCTGGGCATCATGCTCGGGATCGTTTTTCACATGATGAACAGCCTCTTTTCGCATATTGGGCAGCTTCAGAGCTGGCAACCCTTGCTTAGCGCGGCTCTGCCCAGCGTGGTTTTCCTCGGGGCCGCGGCGCTAATGATGTGGTGGGTGGAGAGGAGATAGGGGTTGAGGACTGGGCTATAGGTTGGAAGAATCCTGTTTTTTTTTGGCGGCCCCCGACTTCCGATCCCCGGCACCCGCATCAACGACGATGCGGGTGCCGGCCAGCCGATCGTGCAGAAACTGTCGTTCGCGATCGAAAAACGCCCAAAGAAATCCGGCGCCTAACGACAGCAACGAAAACCAAGCAAGGACGTAGCGCAGCATCGCTTGGCCGATTCCGATCGACATGCCGTCACCGCGGACCACCCGCATCTTCCAGGTCTGCATCGGCAAGGTTCGACCGCCGCGGCTCCAGCACGCGACAAAGTACACTCCCAAGACCAGGAACAAATACAACTGGAAGAGGTGACGCATGCTGCCCGAGACCGGTCCGTTTACCGCCCCATAGAAAGCCAGGCCGGCGAGGAGCGCCACTGCAAAAACAACCAGGGCCTCGTAGACCATCGACATCAGGCGCCGCGCCAAGCCGGGTGCTCGCGAACCTGGCAGGGCCCGCCTGAAGGGACTCAAGGGCGGAAAATCTATCGGTCAGGCCGCGGGGCTGGGGCGACTTCGGGCGGGGCGGTTTGCTCAGGGGAGGCGGTCGCTGGAGGCTTGACCTTCGGCGCCGCCGCGGAAGGTTTGCGCGGCGTGGGCGTGCTTCCCAGCTTGCGCCTTTCCTGCTCGGGAAGGCGGTTGTACTCTTCCCATTGCCCTTTTAGCCCCTCTTTCCTCTCCTGGGACAATTTCTCCATTTTCTTGTAGCGCGCGCGCGCGGCATCGCGCTCCTTGGGGGTGAGCTTGGCCCACGCCTGCATACGCCGCTGCACCCGCGCCTGCTCGTCGGGTTTCATGTTCGGATAGCGTTTGGCGATGCCGATCCACCGGCGCTTGCGGTCGGGCTCGAAATTGTCCCAGTCGTCGGAAAGCGGCGCGAGAATCTGCCGCTGCTCAGACGCCAACTCGCCCCAGGTTGGGGGGTTTTTCGGCGGTGTAGCGGCGAGGGTAGAGAACGAGGTGCAGAGCCAAAGTGTTAGTACGAAGAGCGCTTTAGCCATGCATCGAATCCCTTGTCGAGATAGGCGTCCAGCGGCAGGTCGCCAGTCAGCACCGCAGCGTCGATTTCCTCGATCTCAGCGGCAAGCTGAGAGTCCCGCCAGTGGTTGATTGCGATCAGTCCGAGGATCAGAACTGCCATCGGCAGCAGCACGCGTGGAACAAGCGTGGAAGGCCCCCCCGATTTGCCAACGATGTTGCCTGCCCAGGCCAATACGGGAATGCGGGATTCGACACGCTGGCGCGCCAAAGCCTGCTCGCGTGCCGCTTTCAAGCGGACGAGCTTGCTGGCGTCCAGCTCGAGCCCCCGGTTGAGGTACTGCTTGATTCGGTAGGCGATCTGCTGTTCGTTCATAGCTGAACCCCCTTTGCTCTCAAGGCCTCCGCCAATGCGTGTGCCGCCCGGGAGCAATGGGTCTTAACGCTGCCCGCAGAGCAACCCATGATGGCTGCGGTCTCGGCAACGTCAAACTCCTCCCAGTAACGCAGCAGGAACGCCTGTCGTTGACGTTGCGGCAGGCGCTCCAAATATTTGTCAATTAATTCAATGATTTGATATTGCTCCAAGCGATCGGCCGGTCCATCTTTGGTGTTTGACGCATCAGCGCTCTCCAAGGTTTCAAGCGGATCGCTTTCTTCTTCCCGCGCCGGGGAAAGGGCGGAAAAGAGCGTGACCCACAAAGACCTGACCTTCTGCCTGCGATAAAAGTCGCGAATCGTGTTCTGCAGGATGCGTTGGAACAGCATCGGCAGTTCAACAATCGGCTTTGCCCCGTACTTTTCTGCGAGCTTGAGCATCGAATCCTGGACGATGTCGAGGGCGTTTTCCGCGTTTCGGACCGCGAACATCGCTTGCTTGTATGCTCGGCGCTCGACGCCTGCGAGAAACTCGGAAAGTTCGTTTCGAGAGGCCAGAGGCACATCCTTTTTCGGCGACTGGAGCAGCCGCAATCGTAGTAATCGATGGTATCAAAAGCCCGATTCCGATGCAGGGGAAAAACTTGACCAATCAGGCGTCAGCAATTAGGCTCTAAAGCCTTCGTCGAAGCGAGTTGATACGGGGCTTGAGATGGAATTGTCTGGCGCAGAGATCGTGATCCGGTGCCTTCAGGCGGAGAAGGTCGAATACGTATTCGGCTATCCCGGCGGCGCGGTCCTGTTCATCTACGATGAGTTGTTCAAGCAGGACAAGGTAAAGCACGTCCTCGTTCGCCACGAGCAGGGAGCGACGCACGCGGCCGACGGTTACTCGCGCTCCAGCGACAAGATCGGCGTGGCGCTGGTGACCTCGGGACCCGGGGTGACCAATGCCGTCACCGGCATCGCGACGGCCTACATGGATTCGATCCCGATGGTGATTATCACGGGGCAGGTTCCGACCCATGCGATCGGACTGGACGCCTTTCAGGAGTGTGACACGGTGGGCATTACGCGCCCGTGCGTGAAGCACAATTTCCTGGTGAAGGACGTCAGGGATCTCGCCGTGACGATGAAGAAGGCTTTTTATCTCGCCAGGACCGGACGGCCGGGACCGGTGCTCGTCGACATTCCCAAGGACGTCACCAGCGCGAAGTGCGCGTTTGAGTACCCGGAAACAGTGACGATGCGCTCATACAACCCGGTGGTGAAGGGACACCCTGGGCAGATCAAGAAGGCCGTGCAGCTGCTCGCCGACGCGAAACGCCCCATGGTCTACACCGGTGGCGGTGTCATCCTTTCGAACGCCTCGAAACAGCTGACGAAGCTCGTCAAGATGCTCGGCTTCCCGTGCACCAATACGCTGATGGGCCTAGGAGGCTATCCCGCCACCGATCCCCAATTTCTCGGCATGCTGGGGATGCATGGTACGTACGAAGCCAACATGGCGATGCAGAATTGCGACGTGCTGCTCGCCGTCGGCGCACGGTTCGATGACCGCGTCATCGGCAACCCGGCGCATTTTGCTCAGGTGCAACGGAAGATCATTCATATCGACATCGACCCGTCGTCGATATCCAAGCGCGTAAAGGTCGACGTCCCGATCGTCGGCAATGTGTCCGACGTTTTGGAAGAGCTGACTAGGCAGCTTGAAGCCGCCAGCTACAAGCCGGACCAGAAGGCGCTCAGCGTCTGGTGGTCGCAGATCGGACTGTGGAAATCCAAGGACTGCCTGAAATACGACAAGAAGAGCACGATCATCAAGCCGCAGTTCGTGCTCGAGCGGCTCTACGAGATTACCCGCGGCGAGGCATTCGTCACTTCGGATGTCGGACAACATCAGATGTGGGCGGCGCAGTTCTACAAGTTCGACAAGCCGCGGCGCTGGATCAATTCCGGAGGTTTGGGCACGATGGGTTTCGGCCTTCCTGCGGCCATGGGCGTGCAACTCGCCAATCCCGGAGCGACCGTCGCGTGCGTTACCGGCGAGGCGAGCTTCCAGATGTGCATCCAGGAGTTGTCCACCTGCAAGCAGTACCGCCTGCCGATCAAGATCGTCAACCTCAACAACAAGTACATGGGAATGGTGCGTCAGTGGCAGCAATTCAACCACGGCAACCGCTATTCGGAGTCCTACATGGACGCTTTACCCGATTTCGTCAAGCTCGCAGAGAGCTTCGGTCACGTTGGCATGTGTATCGAAAAGCCGGGAGACGTGGAACCGGCTTTGCGCGAGGCGTTCAAGCGTAAGGATGAACTGGTGCTGATGGACTTCATTACCGATCAGACCGAAAACGTCTATCCGATGGTCCAGGCCGGCAAGGGTCTGACCGAGATGATCCTTGCCGAGGAGCTGTAAGCCCGGTACGCGACCGGGTTCGATCAACGTTGGCTGAAGGGAGCCTGGCTCGGCGGCGCCACGAGCGCCGCGTCGAAGCGGCGTCGACGACGCCTTGGGCCGCGCCTCAGCGAGGGAGCAATGCGACACGTCATTTCCATCATGCTCGAAAACGAGCCGGGTGCGCTTTCCAGGGTCGCGGGGCTTTTCTCGGCGCGTGGCTACAACATTGAAACCCTTACGGTAGCGCCGACCGAGGACGCGTCCCTCTCGCGCATGACGATCATCACTACCGGCTCGGATGACGTGATCGAGCAGATCACCAAACAACTGAACAAACTGGTCGAGGTGGTCAAGGTCGTGGACCTTTCCGAGGCGGCGCACATCGAGCGCGAGCTCATGCTGATCAAGGTCCGCGCTATCGGGAAGGAACGCGAGGAGATGAAACGCATGTCCGACATCTTTCGCGGGCGCATCATCGACGTTACGGAAAACACATACACCATCGAGCTCACCGGGGACGGGGCCAAGCTCGATGCCTTTATTCAGGCGGTCGAACCGAGCGCGATTCTGGAAACGGTCCGATCCGGGGCTTCGGGCATCGCCCGCGGCGAACGGATATTGAAGGTGTAAGGACGACACGGGCAAGGGGCTTGGGACTAGGGAATTTGCTGCGTTCCCTATCCCCTAGGCCCTAGCCCTTGAATTTGAGGGGCTACCATGAAAGTTTATTACGACAAGGACGCGGATCTCTCGCTCGTCAAGGGCAAGAAAGTCACCATCGTGGGGTATGGCTCGCAAGGCCACGCTCACGCGCTGAATCTGAACGACTCGGGCGTAAAAGTCACCGTGGGCCTGAGGAAAGGTGGCGGCTCCTGGGACAAGGCGAATAAGGCGGGCTTGAGCGTAAGCGAAATCCCCGAAGCTGTGAAGGGCGCGGACTTCGTCATGATGCTGATGCCCGACGAGCACATCTCAGCCGTTTACCGATCCGAGGTCGAACCCAACATTCGCAAGGGGGCGACACTGGGCTTCGCCCACGGATTCAATATTCACTACGGACAGGTTGTGCCTCGCGAGGATCTCGACGTAGTCATGATCGCGCCCAAAGCCCCCGGGCACACGGTGCGCTCGACCTACGCCCAAGGCGGCGGCACGCCCATGCTCATCGCCGTGCATCGAGATCAAAGCGGCAGGGCCCGCGACCTCGCGCTCTCCTACGCGGCTGCGATCGGGGGCGCCCGCGCAGGCGTGATCGAGACGACGTTCAAGGAAGAGACAGAAACCGACCTGTTTGGCGAGCAGACCGTGCTCTGTGGCGGCTGTGTCGAGCTGGTAAAGGCGGGGTATGAAGTGCTCACCGAGGCGGGTTACGCGCCTGAGATGGCTTATTTCGAGTGCCTGCATGAACTGAAGCTGATCGTCGACCTGATGTACGAAGGCGGCATCGGGACCATGAACTACTCGATCTCGAACAACGCGGAATTCGGCGAATACCTGACCGGGCCGAAGATCATCACCGAGGAAACCCGGAACGCGATGCGCGCCGCGCTTGCCCGCATTCAGTCGGGCGAGTACGCAAGAGAATTCATACTCGAGAACCGCGCCGGCGCGCCGATGTTGCTCTCGCGCCGCCGCATGACCGCAGAGCATCCCATAGAGGTGGTGGGAGAAAAGCTCAGGGCGATGATGCCCTGGATAAAGAAAAACAAGCTTGTCGACATAAGCAAGAACTGAACGTCTAGATGTCGCAGCGGCGCTTGAAGCGATGAACGCGAAGTATCCGCACCCCATCGTTGCCCGCGAAGGTTGGCCCTTCCTCGCGATTGCGGTCTTGGTTGCTGCCATGGCGAGCTGGCTAGGGGGCTGGTGGTCACTTCCGTTCTGGCTTGTCGCGATATTCATCCTGCAATTTTTTCGCGATCCGCCGCGCGCGGCGCCAGGCGATGGTTACACTGTAGTTTCACCTGCGGACGGTCGGGTGGTTGCGGTGGAGCCGGCGCGCGACCCGTACCTCGAGCGTGATGCGATCAAGATCAGCGTATTTATGAATGTCTTCAACGTGCACTCCAACCGCTCGCCGGTGGACGGCGAGGTCAAGAAGCGCTGGTACAATCCGGGGCGGTTCTTCAACGCGGCGCTCGACAAGGCCTCTTTGGAAAACGAGCGCAACGCGCTATGGCTGCGCACCTCGGCGGGCGCGGATATTACATGCGTGCAGGTAGCGGGGCTCATTGCGAGGCGTATCCTTTGTTATGTCAGGGAGGGCGACAGAATTGCTCGCGGGCAGCGCTTCGGTTTCATTCGCTTCGGCTCCCGCGTGGACATCTATATTCCCCAAAACGTCACGCTCAAGGCTGCGCTGGGAGACAAGGTCTACGCGACCAGCACCGTGATCGCCGTACTCCCTCATCATGGCTGACCTCGATTTCCGCAAGCCGCTGCTGAATACGGATATCCGCCGCCGCGGTATCTACCTGCTGCCGAATCTTTTCACGACCGCCGCGCTGTTCGCCGGGTTCTACTCCATCGTGATGGCGATGAACCAGCGCTTCGACAATGCCGCCGTGGCGATCTTTATCGCGATGATTCTCGACACGCTCGACGGGCGGGTGGCTCGATTGACGCGGACCCAGAGCGCGTTCGGCGCAGAATATGATTCACTCTCCGACATGGTTTGCTTCGGCGCCGCACCCGCGCTGATCATGTATGAATGGGCGTTGAAGGACCTGGGGCGCCCGGGCTGGATCGCGGCATTCGTCTATTGCGCCGGCGCGGCGCTGCGCCTGGCGCGCTTCAACACCAACATCGATGTAGTGGACAAACGCTTCTTTCAGGGGTTGCCGAGCCCCGCGGCGGCGGCCTTGATTGCCGGATTTCTGTGGCTCGCCATCGACAACAAGATCCCCGTCGGCGAATATGGCATGCCTTGGGTAGCCGCGTGCCTGACTCTTTACGCGGGGATCACCATGGTGAGCAACGTGCCCTTCTACAGCTTCAAGGACATCAATTTGCGCCGGTCGGTACCGTTCGCGGTGATCCTGCTGATCGTCCTCGGATTTGTACTTGTCATTTCCGACCCGCCGATCGTGTTGTTTCTCCTATTTGTGGCCTACGGACTGTCGGGGTACGCGTACTGGCTGTGGAAGAAACGCCGGCCCAAGGAACCAGCCCGGTTGCAGTAGCCCGGGAAACCCGTTATATTGCACCGCATGCAATTCCGCACCACTGCCCTCAGCCTCACCCTCGGCAGCCTGCTTCTGGCAGGTCTGCTGCTGCGCCTCGCGCGCACATAACCCACTCCCAATTCGGCAACACCCGGTCGCGGCGCAAGCAGGCGCCGCTGATGCTTTCGCGATTTCACCTGGAGCGGCACATGAAAGACAAATTGATCATTTTCGACACGACGATGCGCGACGGCGAGCAGAGCCCCGGCGCTTCGATGACCAAAGAGGAGAAACTTCGCATCGCGAGGCAACTGGAGCGCATGCGCGTGGATGTGATCGAGGCGGGGTTCGCCGCATCCAGTCCCGGCGATTTCGACGCAGTGCAGGCGGTTGCAGGCATCATCAAGGACAGCATCGTATGTTCGCTTGCGCGGGCAAACGACCGTGATATCAGCCGTGCGGCGGAGGCCATCAAGCCAGCGAAACGAGGACGCCTCCATACATTCATCGCGACTTCGCCGATCCACATGGAAAAAAAGCTGCGCATGACGCCCGATCAGGTGTTCACTGAAGCGGTCAACGCGGTGCGCTTCGCGCGCAAATTCACCGACGACGTCGAGTTCTCTCCTGAGGACGCGGGGCGCTCGGAGATCGATTTCCTCTGCCGCGTGCTGGAAGCAGTGATAAAGGCGGGCGCGACAACAGTCAACATCCCCGACACGGTCGGGTACACCGTGCCCGAGCAATTCGGGTCACTGATCCGCGAGTTGCGCGAGCGCATCCCGAATTCGGAAAAGGTCGTGTGGTCCGTACATTGCCACAACGATCTGGGGCTCGCCGTCGCCAATTCTCTCGCCGCGGTGATGAACGGCGCGCGGCAGGTGGAGTGCACGGTCAACGGGCTGGGTGAGCGCGCCGGCAACGCCTCGCTCGAGGAAATCGTGATGGCGGTGCGTACTCGCCAGGACGTTTTTGCCTGCGACACTCGCCTAGACGCCACGCAGATCGTTCCGGCCAGCCGCCTGGTATCAGGAATCACCGGGTTTCCGGTGCAGCCGAACAAGGCGATCGTCGGCGCCAACGCCTTTGCTCACGAGGCCGGAATCCACCAGGACGGCGTGCTAAAGAGCCGCGAGACCTACGAGATCATGCGTGCCCAGGACGTGGGCTGGTCAGCCAACAAGCTGGTGCTCGGCAAGCACTCCGGCCGCAATGCCTTCAAGCAGCGCATGAAGGAGCTCGGGATCGAACTAGAGTCCGACGACGCCTACAACAAGGCATTCCAGCGGTTCAAGGAGCTCGCCGACAAGAAACACGAAATCTTCGACGAAGACCTGCAGGCGCTCGTCTCGGACGCGGCCGACGCGGCCGCGGCGGAACGCTGGCGGCTCGTGTCCATGCAGCAGGAGAGCGGAACCAGCAAGCGACCGCATGCGAAAATCGTCCTGTCCGAGGAAGGATCGGAGCGTCCTGCCGCCTCGGAGGGCGACGGGCCCGTGGATGCCACATTCAAGGCGATCGAGACCTTGGCGAAAAGTGGCGCCGAACTGTTGCTCTACTCGGTCAATGCGGTTACGCAGGGCACCGAGTCTCAGGGCGAGGTGACGGTGCGCCTCGCCCGGGGCGGAAGGATCGTCAACGGCGTGGGCGCCGACACCGATATCGTCGTGGCTTCGGCTAAGGCCTACGTCAATGCCCTCAACAAACTACAGAGCAAGATGGAGCGGATCAATCCGCAGGCGTAGGCGAGCACTTTTTTCCGCCGCGTCGGCTTCACGCCGCGCGGGACGCCTTGGCGAGTGCGGCGAGCGAGGCGCGCGCCTCGGCAGCGTTCGTGACAGGGCTGTCGAAGCTGAACCGCAGCAATTTCTTGTCGACGCGCAAGTCGAACCCGTCGCAGTCTAGCCCCACCATCGTCGGCAGTGCGTTTTCGATGCCGAATACGCGGCGGCAGTAGTCGCGCAGACTGTGCGGATACTCGGCGTTCATGTGCGCGACGATATCCGCCTCAGCCTCGGCGAGCGAATTCGCCGGTGGAGCGTACTCAGTGGCAGAAATCCAGTGTATCGACCCGAAACCTTCGATGAAACGAATCGCAAGCGGCGTGAGAGCAAAAAATGAGAAATCGGCCAGGGCGGATAGACCATCCGAGTCCGCAAAGTAGCGCCGGTAACGGAGCGCGGCTATACACGACACCTCGAGCCGCGACGCGTTCCCGAGAAGCGTCACGCGGGCGCCCGCCTGAGGATCGGGCGCTTCGGTATGGGCAAGTAGGCTCACGCGGGGGTCGGCCTCGACGTTTTTCGTATGCTCCGCAAGGCGGCTAACGAGGATGACCGGTCTCGCCTCGTGATCGAGCACATAGGGAACGAGCGAACCGAACGGATGGCCGGCGTGCCGCCTGGAGAGGGTTGAGAGCGCTCCCGACCGGCAGAAAGCGAGCTGGCGCCGCGCGGCGGGTCCGCGATTCACTGTGCCAACTTCAGCGCCATCGACGCGAGCCTGCGCCCTAGGGAGCGGCAAAGGGTGCGTTCGGCATCGTCGAAGGGGCGATCTGAGGCAAGACCGTATACGTGGGTCGCCCCGTACGGCGTGCCTCCCGATCTCGTGTCGAAAAGATCGCGCTCGGTGTAGGGCAGGCCGACGATCAGCATGCCATGGTGAAGTAGCGGCAGCATCATTGAAACCAAAGTCGTTTCTTGGCCGCCGTGCAGGCTCGGGGTGGAAGTGAACAGCGCTGCCGGTTTGCCTGCGAGCGTACCTTTCAGCCACAGATCGGAGGTCCCGTCCCAGAAATGCTTCCTCGGGGCCGCCATGTTGCCGAACCGCGTCGGGCTGCCGAACGCGAGCCCTATGCATTCTTCGAGATCTCGCAGTTCGCAGTAGGGCGGGCCTGACGAAGGAACGGAAAGCTCAGTGTCCTCGATAGCGCTGTTCACCCGCGGAACGGTTCGAAGCCGCGCGTTCGCGCCCTGGATTTCCTCGACGCCGCGCGCGATCCATTGGGCCATCTCGCGCACCGAGCTACGGTGACTGTAGTAAAGAACCAGGATGTCGCTCATGGCGAGCTCAAGGGCGCTGGTATTATAGGCGACCTTCACGCCTCCGACTGGCGCTCCTCATGCCTCACGCGTTGCGACAATTGGGCCGCTTCCTCGTCCACGTGCTCAGGCGGTTCAACCAGGACCGCTGTTTGCAGATCGCCTCGATTCTCACCTTTACGACGCTGCTTGCACTGGTGCCGCTTGTCACTATCGCGCTCACTCTGATATCGGCGTTTCCATTTTTTTCAGGGCTCGGTGAACAAATTCATGCGTTTCTGCTTGCTAACATGCTTCCGGAGAAAGCGGGGATAGTGGTCAGCGGGTACATTGAGCAGTTCTCCGGCCGCGCCGGCCGATTGACCGCCCTCGGCACCGTCGTGCTCGCAGTCACTGCCGTCTTGATGATGTTTACGATAGAGCGGGCGTTCAATTCGATTTGGCGAATTTCGCGTGCTCGCCCTGTGGTCCAGCGCATCCTGATCTACTGGGCGACCCTTACGCTCGGACCCGTCCTGATCGGCGCGAGTCTGTCTATCACCTCGTATGTCGTAAGCACATCGCTGGGTTTCGCGGGGCAGATTCCGTTTGCGGAAACCGCAATTCTCGGACTTGTGCCTTTTATCCTCACCTGTGCCGCGTTCACGCTGCTCTACTACGTCGTGCCGAATCGCGCAGTCAGGCCGCGCCACGCTCTCCTCGGAGGCTTCATCGCGGGGATCGTGTTTGAGATCATGAAGCGAGGTTTCGCGCTCTACATTGCGAAATTTCCGACGTATACGCTGGTCTATGGAGCGTTCGCAGTGATCCCGATTTTTCTCCTGTGGATCTACTTTTCCTGGCTGGTGATCGTGCTCGGCGCATTGATCGTTGCGCTGGCGCCTGATTTCGCCGTGTTGCGTGACGCGACCAGGCGCCCCTCCGGAGCCGGCTTTGCCGAGCCGCTGGCCTTGCTTCTAGTCTTGGCGCGCGCGCAGCGGCGCCCAGAGCTGCTTGGCTTGCGGCAAATCGCCGAGCGGGCATCGCTCACCGGCGATCGTACCGAAGCGCTCCTCGAGCGCATGGCTGCGCGCGGCTGGGTAGCGCGGTCCTCCGACGGCCGTTACGGTTTGGTTTGCGATACCGAACAGCTCCTGGTGTTCGAGGTGTACCGAGAGTTTGTCCTGGATATCGGCAACCTCCCGGGCGCGGAGCGCGACGAAGCCTTGAGGGCGTTCTTGGAACGATTTGCCGCGCGCACCGATGACGCCCTGAATCAGCCGCTCAAGCGCTTGATCGAGAGCGAGACCGCTTGAATCCGATAGAATCGCCGGGCCGAAAGCGGCAGATCCGACTCAAATGAAAATGATTCCACGTGCCGAGCGCCTGATCCTGGCGTTGGACGTCGCCAGCGCCGAAGAAGCCAAGTCTCTGGTGCAGCGCCTCGGAGACAGTGTGAGTTTCTACAAGCTGGGTCTGGAGCTATTCATGGCCGACGGAGTCTTCGGGCTTATCGATTGGCTTTCGCGCGAAAGGAAGAAGGTTTTCGTCGACCTGAAGTTCTTCGATATCCCCGAGACGGTCCGGGCTGCGGTGCGAGGGCTTCGCAAACGGGGCGTGACTTTCGCGACGGTGCACGGCAACCAGGCGATGCTCGAGGCCGCGGGAGAAGAGAAAGGAGAGGTAAAAATTCTCGCGGTTACGGCGCTTACAAGTCTCGACCAGGGCGATCTCGACGACTTGGGTTTTCAATGCGATATCCAGACGCTCGTTCTCTCGCGTGCCCGGCGGGCGCTCGAAGCCGGCTGCGACGGAGTCGTTTCCTCGGGGCTGGAGGCACCGGCACTGAAACGAGAGCTCGGCGAGCGTTTGCTGGTGATAACTCCGGGAGTTCGCCCGGTGCTGAATCGTACGGCAGACGATCAAAAGCGCACCGTCGACGTGGCGCAGGCGTTCGCCAATGGCGCCGACTACATCGTGGTTGGCAGGCCGATCCGCCAGGCGCCGGACCCGCGTGCCGCAGCGCAAATCATACAGGCGACGATTGAGAGAGTCTTTTCTTCCTGACATTCGCCAGAGACTTTCCGGGCCGGGCTGCAAGGCGAAAGTGGAGTGATGGCAAGCCTGCCCTGGTAGCGCCACACGCTGCGCCAGGCACCGATCACCAAATTCGGATACTCGGGCTTTCCCAGGGAACCGTTGTAACGAGCCAGCGCTCGAAACAGGTCGCCTTTTTCGAGGTTAAGGTAGTACTTCAGAATCACGCATCCATAGCGCAGGTTGGTGCGCAGACTGAACAGGTTATCGCCTTTGCGGCCGACCAAGTCCACCCAGAAAGGCATGACCTGCATGTAACCTCGGGCACCCGAGCGCGAAACGGCATACTTGCGAAAACTGCTCTCGATCTGGATCACTGCGAGCACGAGCTGGGCATCGAGCCCCGCGCGGGTCGCTTCGAAGTGCAGTGTGCGCAGGAAATCTACCCGCGACTGAAAGTTCGGTATTCTCGTTTCCAGACGCTGTGACATTTCGGTGAGCCAGTCGACCGCTGCCTCGGAATTGGTAAAGGCATGAGGTGCCGGTTTGTCCGCGATCGACGCCTGCAGGCCTGCCCGCACCTCCGCGGCCAGCGGCTCGTAGATTTGATTCCCGGCCAGGGTGTTGCCGGCGAGCGCGATCGTAAAGCCTGGGACAAGAAACGCGAGTCTCAACACAATTTCGAGCGTAACTGGGACGTGGCCTCTGCCCGGGGGAGTTTTGTCGGCTCCTTATCTCGCCGACCCTGGTACTCGATCACTCCGTCCTTGAGGCCGCGCTCACCCACGACGATGCGGTGGGGAATGCCTATCAGCTCCATGTCGGCGAACATCACGCCCGACCGTTCGTCCCGGTCATCGAGCAGGACCTCGACGCCGGAATCCGAGAGTTCTCGGTACAAGGCGTCGGCCGTTTCGCGGACGGCAGCGCTCTTTCGGTAACCGATGGGTACCAAGGCGACGTGAAAGGGCGCGATTGGCTGCGGAAAGACGATGCCGCGCTCGTCGTGGTTCTGCTCGATCGCGGCGCCCACGATGCGGGTGATGCCGATTCCATAGCAGCCCATTTCGAAGGGACGCGTGCTGCCTCCCTCGTCGAGGAACGTCGCCTTCATCGCTTCGGAATACTTGGTGCGCAGCTGGAAGATATGACCGACCTCGATGCCGCGCCGGATTTCGAGGGTGCCCTTACCGTCGGGGCTGGAGTCGCCGTCGACGACGTTCCGTATATCGGCGACGAGCGCCGGCTCGGGCAGGTCGCGGCCGAAGTTGACGCCCATCAAATGGAATCCAGCCTCATTCGCCCCACAAACGAAGTCGCTCATCCTTGCCACGGTCCAGTCCGCAACGATCACCACGTTGGAACGCCCCTTTGCGAGCACGGGCCCGATGTATCCGGCGCGACATCCTATGTGCTGTTCAATGTCCTGTTCCGAAGCGAACCGAAACTCTCCAATGGACTTCGAGGCTTTGATCTCATTCAGGGCGTGGTCGCCACGCAATAGCAATAGATGGAATGCGTCTCCCGCTTTCCTAATGACTGCAATTGCCTTTACGGAACGCTCTAACGGGATACCAAGAAAAGCTGACACGTCTTCGCAATTTTTTTTTCCTGGAGTAGAGACGTTTTTCATTTCTTCTTTTGGCATGGCACGTGGCGTTGGGGGCGCGACCGCCTCCGCCAGCTCGACGTTCGCAGCGTAATCGGACTGCGGACAGTAAGCGATGGCGTCCTCGCCGGATTCCGCGAGGACGTGAAACTCCTGCGAGCCCGTGCCGCCGATCGCACCCGGGTCGGCGGCGACCGCGCGAAACTTCAACCCCAGGCGGGTGAAGATCCGCGTATAGGTTTCGTGCATGTTCCGGTATTCGCGCTGCAAGTCGGTCAGATCGGCGTGGAAAGAGTAGCCGTCTTTCATGGTGAACTCGCGCCCGCGCATGACACCGAAGCGCGGCCGGATTTCATCGCGAAACTTGGTCTGGATCTGGTAGAAATGCACGGGCAACTGCCGGTAGCTTCGGATCTCGCGCCGCGCGATGTCGGTGATCACTTCCTCGTGCGTAGGGCCGATGCAGAAATCGCGTTCATGACGGTCCCTTAGTCTTAGCAGCTCCGGCCCGTACTTCTGCCAGCGCCCCGACTCCTGCCACAGCTCGGCGGGCTGTACCGCCGGCATGAAGAGTTCAATCGCCCCGGCACGGTTCATTTCCTCGCGCACAATGGCCTCGACCTTGCGCACCACCCGAAGCCCGAGCGGCATCCAGGTGTAAATCCCGCCGGCGATTCTCCGGACCAGGCCTGCTCGGACCATCAGCTTGTGGCTGATGAGCTCCGCGTCGGCAGGGGCTTCCTTGAGCGTTGCAAGAAAAAATCGGGACGCGTGCATGTGGGGAGTAGATAGACCGCGACATTCTACTTGAACTCGAATGCCACGCAGCCGCCATACGGCGCGCCTTCAAATCGCGCGTGATTTGTGAAAGAATGGGCGCGGATAGACTTTTTGCTGGATTGCATATGCTCGATCGAGACGGCTATCGGCCGAACGTCGGCATCATTCTGTGCAACTGGCGCAGCGAGGTTTTCTGGGGCAAGCGCGTCAAGGAACACTCATGGCAGTTCCCGCAGGGCGGAATCAAGCTCGGGGAAACGCCGGTGCAAGCGATGTACCGCGAACTGCGGGAGGAAGTGGGCCTGCTGCCTTCCCACGTCAAGATTCTTGGACGTACGCGCAACTGGCTGCGCTACGAGGTGCCCGAGCAGTGGCTTAAGCGGGATTGGCGCGGCAACTACCGGGGACAGAAACAGATCTGGTACCTCTTACGGCTGGTCGGCCGCGACTGCGATGTCCACTTGCGGGCTTCGCAGAAGCCGGAGTTCGACGCCTGGCGCTGGAATGACTATTGGGTGCCCCTGGACTCGGTGATCGATTTCAAGCGGGAGGTCTATCAGCAGGCGTTGACCGAACTCGCCCGGTACCTGTTTCGCGGCCAGAATCGAAACCCTCTTCCGGCGGAAACCGCATAGCGGATTGTGGGCAAACTTACCCAGGGAGCGGCAGCGCTCGGGCGACGGCACTAGCGGTCGCGCTTGACAGTCAGCGCAAGGTAAGATTACATTTGGTCTACTCGTTAGAGTTAGTCTAATTATGGAACACCACACGGAGGCATTCATGCAACTCAAAGGCTCGAAGACCCATGGCAATCTCAAGGCGGCGTTCGCAGGTGAATCCCAGGCGAATCGCCGCTATCTCTATTTCGCAGCGAAGGCCGATGTTGAAGGGCAAAACGACGTCGCAGCGGTGTTTCGGTCGACGGCCGAGGGCGAAACCGGCCATGCGCACGGCCATCTCGAATACCTGGAGCAATGCGGCGATCCGGCGACCGATCTCCCGTTTGGCGGCACGCGCTTGAATCTCAAAGCTGCCATCGCCGGGGAAACACACGAGTACACCGACATGTATCCCGGCATGGCGAAGACCGCCCGGCAGGAAAACTTCGGCGAAATCGCAGACTGGTTCGAGACCCTCGCCAAGGCGGAGCGCTCGCACGCCAACCGCTTCCAGAAGGCGCTCGACGTACTCGCCGACTAAGTCGCGTTGATCCGGACGCCGACGACGCCGGATTAACTCCGCGAGTTGGAGAGGGCCGTTCGGCCCTCAACTCGCGGGGAGACGCGTACGTTTCCCCCATGACCGTTCGTGAAGGCAGCCTCGAAGCTCCGACCCGCCATCCAGTAGCTTGGCGCGAGCCGGAGTTTTTCGACGAGGCGAAGCTTCTTGGCGAAATGGAGCGCGTGTTCGACATCTGCCACGGGTGCCGGCGGTGCGTGAATCTCTGCACCGCGTTTCCGACGCTTTTCGATCTAGTGGATTCAAGCAAAACTCTGGAAGTCGATGGCGTGGACAAGGCGCAGTACTGGAAAGTGGTGGACCAATGCTACCTGTGCGACATGTGCTACATGACCAAATGTCCCTATGTGCCGCCGCATCCCTGGAATGTCGATTTCCCGCATGTCATGCTGCGCGCGAAGGCGGTGAAATTCAGAAAGGGCGAAGTGCGTCTGCGCGACAGACTGCTTTCCTCTACCGACGCAATCGGCAAGCTCGCCGCGATCCCGGTCGTGGCGTCCGTCGTGAACGCAGGGAACCGCAATCGCACCACGCGCTCGCTGATGGAAAAAGCAATCGGCGTGCACCGGGAACGCAAGTTGCCGCCCTACAGTCTCGGCACGTTCAGAAAACGCGCGGCCCCGAGCCGGACCCGCCAAGCGAAGAACGGCGAGCGTACTCCCGGACGGGTCGCGGTATTCTCGACCTGTTACGTTAACTACAACGAACCGGGCATCGGCAACGATCTGCTCGCGGTTCTCGACCATAACGAAATTCCCTATGTGATCGTGGTCAAAGAGGCTTGTTGCGGCATGCCCAAGCTCGAGCTTGGCGATCTCGAGGGGGTCGAACGCCTAAAGGCAACGAACATTCCGCCGCTCGCCAGGCTTGCGCGCGAGGGCTGCGCGATCCTCACCCCCGTGCCTTCATGCACCCTGATGTTCAAGAACGAACTACCGCTGCTGTTTCCCGAGGATGCGGAAGTGAAAGCCGTGAGCGAAGCGATGTTCGATCCGTTTGAGTACTTCATCCTGCGCAAGCGTGACGGGCTGCTCAAGACCGACTTCAAGGCCACGCTCGGCAAGGTGTCGTATCACATCCCGTGCCATTCACGCGTGCAGAACATCGGGCAGAAAACCCGCGAAACGCTCCAGCTCGTCCCCGGAACCACGCTCAACACCGTGGAGCGCTGTTCCGGTCACGATGGAACCTGGGGGGTCAAATCCGAGTACTACGAGAATTCGATGAAGATCGGCCGGCCGGTGTTTCGCCAGATGGCCGGAGGCGAACCCGATTACATCAGCTCCGATTGCCCGATTGCCGCCAGCCATATTGAACAGGGCATGGGCGCGACCCGGGCGAAAAAAGCGCATCCCCTGTCGCTGCTTCGAATCGCCTACGGGATTTGAACCGCTTTAGGTGACCAAGGCCACCATGCCTCGAATCGTCCGCGCGAGCCTCATGACGCTCGAGGCTTACGCCCGCGAACGCCAGGGGTTTCGAACGAGAGTGATCGCTCACAAAAGAAACCGCACGGTCCAGCTCGGCGACCATCTCACGCTCATTTTCGAGGATGAGCTCACCATCCGTTACCAGGTGCAGGAAATGCTGCGTGCGGAACGGATATTCGAAGACGAAGGCATCCAGGGGGAACTCGACACCTACAACCCGCTCGTTCCGGACGGGCGCAATCTCAAGGCGACCTTGATGCTCGAATACCCTGACCCGGAAGAACGCAGCAAGCGGCTCCAGGAGTTGGTCGGCGTGGAGGACAAAGTATGGATCCAGGTAGAAGGGCACGAGCCGGTCTGGGCTATAGCCGACGAGGATCTCGAGCGCGAGAACGAGCACAAGACCTCGGCGGTGCATTTCCTGCGCTTCGAGCTCTCGGAGGACACGACCCGGGCGCTTAAGAATGGTGCAAGCCTCGCGATTGGGGTCGACCATCCCGGCTACACGGCGAAGCTGGAGACGCCGTCGGCCGTGCGCAACGCCCTCTTGACGGACTTGTCGTGAAACGCCACATTCCCGTGGTGGTCTTGTTCGCGGTAGCCGCATGCGCTGGCCAGCCACCGCAGGACGAATTCGACGGCAAACCCTGGGAAGTGCTGAAGACACAATTGCCGTCGTACCCAAAATCGGAGAATCTGCTTCGGGTCCATGTCAGCCCCGCGACGGCTTTTGAGTTCTTCGTCGATGCAGTCTCCGTCAGCGTTGGCCAGGACGGAATCGTGCGATACACGCTGATCGCGCGCAGTACAAGCGGAGCGGTGAATGTCAGTTACGAGGGCATCCGCTGCCTGCCTCTTGAGCGCAAGTTGTACGCCTTCGGCAGATTCGACAGCACCTGGTCCCCAGCGCAAGTTCCGCAATGGGTTCCCATCAGCCGAACGCAGACCAATCAGCAGCATGCCGCGTTGGCGGACGACTTCTTTTGTCCGGAAAGCAGGCGGGTGCGCACCACCGAGGAGGCGGTGCAGGCGCTCAGGCGCGGAAATACTCCCGGTTTAGGCGGGTAAGTGCCCCAGAATCCCGCTCCGAGGAGGCCGGCCCGGGGGCATCCTTTCGCAAGTTGGCCTGCCTAAGATCTAGCGCCGCTCGAATCAAAACAACACCAGGTTATCGCGGTGGATGAGTTCCGGCTCGTCGATGTAGCCGAGTATGGGCTCTATTTCATTCGATGCGCGGCCGGCGATGCGGCGGGATTCCTGCGCGCTGTAGTTGACCAGGCCCCGCGCGATTTCAGTACCCTCCGGTGAGATGCACGCGACTATCGCGCCGCGCTCGAATTCGCCCGCCACGCTCTTGACCCCGATCGGCAGAAGGCTCTTGCCTCCGGAACGCAGGGCCGTGGCTGCCCCAGCGTCGATGTCGAGCCGTCCGGCGACCTGGAGGTGATCGGCGAGCCACTGCTTGCGCGCGGCAAGCGGTGTCGTCTGGACGAAAAGCAGAGTCCCTATGGCTTCTCCTGTGGCGAGCCTTACCAGGACGTCGGGTTCGTGCCCCGAGGCGATTACCGTTTGCGCCCCCGAACGAGCGGCTCGTTTGGCTGCGAGCACCTTGGTTAGCATTCCGCCCTTGGCGATTGCCGAACCCGTCCCTCCGGCGAGAGCTTCGAGCCGAGGCTCACCGGCCTGCGCGCTTTGAATCAAAGTCGCCTGGGGATTGCGCTGGGGATCGTCCGTATAGAGCCCTTTCTGGTCGGTGAGGATGATGAGGCAATCCGCTTCGACCAGGTTGGTCACCAAAGCGCCAAGTGTGTCGTTGTCGCCGAAACGGATTTCGTCGGTAACGACGGTGTCGTTCTCGTTAATTACGGGAATGATTCCGAGCCCGAGTAGCGTCAACAAGGTTGAACGAGCATTGAGGTAACGCTGCCGGTCGGCGAGATCGGCGTGCGTCAGGAGAACCTGCGCCGTGTGCAGGCCATGCTGCCGGAAGCACGATTCGTACACCTGCACCAGGCCCATCTGGCCAACCGCCGCGGCAGCCTGCAGCTCGTGCATCGCGTGAGGACGTCGCGTCCAGCCCAAACGCTGCATTCCCTCGGCAATGGCGCCGCTTGAAACCAGCACGACCTCCTTACCGGCCTTACGTAGGCTTGCGATCTGCTCTGCCCAGCGCGCGATCGCGGTCGAGTCGAGCCCCGCCCCCCGATTGGTGACGAGCGCGCTTCCGACTTTGACGACGAAACGCGTTGCCTCTTTCATGCCGTCGTTCCGGATTCCAGAAACTTCATCGCCGCGAAGCCGAGTTCCCGGCAGCCCTCCCCGGTCAGCGCGGAGATGCAGAAGCTCGGGCCGCGCCAGCGCAGCCGTCGCACGATATCGGCGGCCGCAGACTTGCGCTCCTTGGCGGGGAGCATATCCATTTTGTTCAATACCAGCCAGCGCGGCTTGCGGTACAGCGCAGCGTCGAATTTCTTCAGTTCCGCGGCGATGGAGCGTGCGTCGCGCGCCGGGTCGGCACCTGCTTCGACAGGTATCGCGTCGACAATGTGCAGCAGCAACCGGGTGCGGGCCAGGTGCCTTAGAAACTGATGTCCCAGTCCTGCTCCCTCGGCGGCTCCCTCGATGAGTCCAGGAATGTCGGCGATCACGAAGCTGCGATCGACTCCAATCCGAACCACGCCGAGATGTGGATGCAGGGTCGTGAACGGGTAGTCGGCCACCTTGGGACGGGCGGCGGACACGGCGCGGATGAACGTGGATTTCCCGGCATTGGGCATGCCGAGCAGGCCGACATCGGCAAGTACCTTCAGCTCGAGATGGAGCGAGCGATGTTCTCCTGGTCCTCCGGGAGTGGCCTTGCGAGGAGCGCGGTTGGTGCTCGATTTGAAATTGACGTTGCCCAGGCCGCCCTTGCCGCCCCGTGCGAGCACTGCCGTCTGATCATGCTCAGCGAGATCGGCGACCGTTTCCCCCGAATCCAAGTCTTTGATCACCGTGCCCGCGGGAACGCGCAGCACCACGTCATCCGCGCTCTTGCCGCTGCATTGCCGACCCCGGCCTTTCTCGCCGTCCCGGGCGCGATGGATGCGCGCAAAACGGTACTCGACGAGGGTGTTGATATTTCGGTCTGCGACCGCAAACACGCTGCCGCCGTTGCCGCCATCCCCGCCGTCCGGTCCACCGCGCGGCACGTACTTTTCGCGCCTGAAGCTGACGACGCCGCCGCCGCCGTCGCCAGCGTGGACCTCAATGCGCGCTTCGTCGACGAATTTCATGAATGCCGATGGTGTGGAAACAAAAAAGCCCTACCGCGTGGATAGGGCTTTCGGGGGAGAGACTGCGTCTTAAGCCGGGACCACGCTCACCGTTTGCTTGTGGTTCGGTCCTTTGAAGCCGAACTGGATCTTGCCGTTCACCTTTGCAAACAGGGTATGGTCCTTGCCGACCCCGACGTTGTCCCCGGGGTGGATGCGCGTACCGCGCTGGCGAACGATGATGCTGCCAGCAGTTACGATTTGCGCGCCGTAGCGCTTCACTCCGAGGCGCTTTGCCTGTGAATCCCGGCCATTGCGCGAACTGCCGCCTGCCTTCTTGTGTGCCATGTCTATCGTTCCCTTCCCCGAAGCGGCTAGGCCTCGGTGATACCCGTGATCTCGATCTCAGTGTAGCCTTGACGGTGGCCTCGGTGCCTCTTGGAGTTCTTGCGCCGGCGCAGCTTGAAAGTCATCACCTTTTCGCCGAGTCCGTGGGACACGATCTTCGCCTTGACCGAGGCGCCCTTCACGACCGGAGTTCCGACCTTGAGCGCCTGGCCTTCACCGACAAGGAGCACTTCGTCGAGCACCAGTTCGCTGCCCACGCCAGCGGGAAGCTTTTCGATCTTCAGCTTTTCGCCAGCGGAAACCCGATATTGTTTGCCTCCGCTCCTGATGACCGCGTACATGTCCTATCCTCGATCCACTCTGGAAAAAAACGAGATTATACATACCTTTAGCAGGTATGGTCAAAGAAATCATGCTATGCTCACCGCCCGCCGCAGAGT
>Ga0184637_10000437_pt1:0-30000 | contig 31054 bp, 15 predicted proteins | sample PLM3_127_b2_FD_133143 | JGI IMG/M metagenome (GOLD analysis project Ga0184637, IMG submission 133143) | Groundwater sediment microbial communities from an aquifer in East River, Colorado, USA - PLM3_127_b2 | ecosystem: Environmental > Terrestrial > Soil > Riparian zone | place: USA... | reverse complement strand
AGCGCTCCTCGGCCGGAGCCATCTTGGTCAGGATTTGCGTTCGATGCACCAGCCTCGAGGGTGAAAGCGAATGGCGGTCCCATGAAGGGGTCGGCTTTTCACCCTCACCCCGCGGAGCGGGGATGAGACTGGTCCAGCGACATCGTTCTTTGACAACTGCATATCGGGATGACGGAATTCTTCACTTGCGTTCGCGCACTGTGAGGAATTTTGTCGAGTGATCGAGCACCTTTTGTTCGGTCAAGCTACTAAGGGCACTTGGTGGATGCCTTGGCGTCAGGAGGCGATGAAGGACGTGGTAAGCTGCGATAAGCTCCGGTGAGGTGCAAACAACCTTAGACCCGGAGATTTCCTAATGGGAGAACCCGGCAGGGTTAAAACCCTGTCACCCCTTGGCTGAATACATAGGCCTTGGGGGGCCAACGAGGGGAAGTGAAACATCTCAGTACCCTCAGGAAGAGAAAGCAACCGCGATTTCCAGAGTAGCGGCGAGCGAAACGGAAATAGCCTAAACCGGTCCGTACGTTAAAGCCCGCGTGCGTTGTGCGGACGGGGTTGCGGGACCCAGCCTTCACTGGAGCGCGGATCCAGTGGGGGAGTCAAAAACCGTCATGCTAGCCGAATGGTTTTGGGAAAGCCAACCAAAGAAGGTGATAGTCCGGTAGGCGAAAGCGTTGACGGCTCCCTAGAGCTGGGAACCCAAGTACCACGGGACACGAGAAACCCTGTGGGAATCCGGGAGGACCACCTCCTAAGGCTAAATACTCCCTGACGACCGATAGTGAACAAGTACCGTGAGGGAAAGGTGAAAAGTACTCCTGGAGGAGAGTGAAATAGAACCTGAAACCAGGTGCCTACAAGCGGTCGGAGCTGAAGCTGCAGACTTCGGTCTGTGGTGGAGGTGACGGCGTGCCTTTTGCATAATGACCCGGCGAGTTGCTTGTGCGTAGCAAGGTTAAGCGCCTCAGGCGCGGAGCCGTAGCGAAAGCGAGTCCTAACTGGGCGATTTAGTTGCGCGCAGCAGACCCGAAACCGAGTGATCTACCCATGGCCAGGTTGAAACGCGCGTAGTAGTGCGTGGAGGACCGAACTCACTAGCGTTGAAAAGCTAGGGGATGAGCTGTGGGTAGGAGTGAAAGGCCAATCAAACTCGGTGATAGCTGGTTCTCCCCGAAATAGATATAGGTCTAGCCTCGGGAAATTGAGTGACGGAGGTAGAGCACTGGCTGGGCTAGGGGGCCTACAAGCCTACTAAACCCAATCAAACTCCGAATGCCGTTCACTTGTATCCCGGGAGTAAGGCTGTGTGGGATAAGCTTCATAGCCGAAAGGGAAACAACCCAGACCGCCAGCTAAGGTCCCAGAGTCTGTGCTAAGTGATTAAGGATGTGGAATTACTTAGACAGCCAGGAGGTTGGCTTAGAAGCAGCCATCCTTGAAAGAGTGCGTAATAGCTCACTGGTCAAGTGATTCCGCGCCGACAATCAACGGGGCTCAAGCACAGCACCGAAGCTGCGGACTCGTGGTGGCTTTCGGGCCATCACGTTTGGTAGGGGAGCGTTCCGTATTAGGACGAAGCGGTACCGGAAGGTGCCGTCGACGAGGCGGAAGTGATCATGCCGGGACGAGTAGCGAGAAAGCGGGTGAGAAACCCGCTCACCGAAAACCTAAGGTTTCCTGAGGAAGGCTAATCCGCTCAGGGTCAGTCGGCCCCTTAGCCGAGGCCGAAAGGCGTAGGTGATGGGAAACAGGTCAACATCCCTGTACCGTCTGCCAAGCGTTTTACCTAGGGGGTGACGCAGGAGAAAAGGATCAGCCGGCGATCGGAAGTGCCGGTCCAAGCCAGTAGGGAGCTTCTCCAGGGAAATCCGGAGAGGCAATCCTGAGAGGTGATGGGGAAACGAGCCTTCGGGCGAGCCAACTGATCTGGATCATGCTGCCAAGAAATAGCCTCTATGGGAGCTTGTCGGGCGACCGTACCGGAAACCGACACAGGTAGGTGGGGTGAGGATCCCAAGGTGCTCGAGTGAGTCTTGGTCAAGGAACTCGGCAAAATGACCCCGTAACTTCGGGAGAAGGGGTCCCTCCTCCGGTCAGTCACTTCGCGTGACAAAGCTAGAGGGGGGCGCAGAGAAATGGGTCAAGCGACTGTTTACTAAAAACACAGGTCTCTGCTAAGTCGATGAGACGACGTATAGGGACTGACACCTGCCCGGTGCCGGAAGGTTAAGTGGCGTGGTCAGCTCCTTCGGGAGCGAAGCTACAAAATGAAGCCCCGGTAAACGGCGGCCGTAACTATGGATGGACCACCGTAGTTGTAAAATCCGGCTATATGCTGGGACACCCGGTGAATCCGGCGCTACTCGCCACGAAGTGGGTGGCAGTGACAATGCGTCCGGTGCGGGCAATCAGCAGGGAAGGATCGAGCGTTAAGCGTCTGGTCACGCTCGAGAACCCTCAGAGACTACACGCCGGACCGGGCTCCAACGATGAGCTCGGATGATATAGTCCGGTCTTCGTGGCGACACGGAGAGCTCGGCAGAAATGACCGAGCCGCGGATGCGAGCTTCGCATCCGTAGTAACAATCACGAACGGTCCTAAGGTAGCGAAATTCCTTGTCGGGTAAGTTCCGACCTGCACGAATGGTGTAACGACTTGACCGCTGTCTCGACCAAGAGCTCGGCGAAACTGAAGCAGCGGTGAAGATACCGTTTACCCGCGACTGGACAGAAAGACCCCGTGGACCTTTACTGCAGCCTGGCATTGGGTTTTGACAAGACATGTGTAGGATAGGTGGGAGGCTGTGAAGTGGGGGCGCTAGCCTCCGCGGAGCCACCGTTGAAATACCACCCTTGTGTTGTTGGAATTCTAACCTACAGCCTTTGAGCAGGCGTAGGGACATTGCCAGGTGGGCAGTTTGACTGGGGCGGTCGCCTCCCAAAAGGTAACGGAGGCGCCCAAAGGTTCCCTCAGCGTGGTCGGTAATCACGCGGCGAGTGCAAAGGCAGAAGGGAGCTTGACTGCGAGACAAACAGGTCGAGCAGGTGCGAAAGCAGGGCTTAGTGACCCGGCGGTTCTGTGTGGAAGGGCCGTCGCTCAACGGATAAAAGGTACCCCGGGGATAACAGGCTGATCCTCCCCGAGAGTTCACATCGACGGGGGGGTTTGGCACCTCGATGTCGGCTCATCACATCCTGGGGCTGGAGAAGGTCCCAAGGGTTCGGCTGTTCGCCGATTAAAGTGGTACGTGAGCTGGGTTTAGAACGTCGTGAGACAGTTCGGTCCCTATCCATCGCGGGCGGAGGAGACTTGAGAGGAGCTGTCCCTAGTACGAGAGGACCGGGACGGACGGACCTCTAGTGTACCGGCTATCACGCCAGTGGTACCGCCGGGTAGCTATGTCCGGAGGGGATAAGCGCTGAAAGCATCTAAGCGCGAAGCCCACCTCAAGATGAGGTCTCCCGCTGGGTAACCAGCCTAAAGGCTCCAGGGAGATTACCTGGTCGATAGGCCGGAGGTGTAAGTGCGGTAACGCATTCAGCCGACCGGTACTAATCAGCCGTGCGGCTTGACCGAACTTTTTGTGCACGATCATTCGACAGCCGATCATCCCGATATGCAGTTGTTTTGGGTTTTCCGGTGGCAATGGCGGAGGGGAAACACCCGTTCCCATTCCGAACACGGCAGTTAAGCCCTCCAGCGCCGATGGTACTGCATGGGAGACTGTGTGGGAGAGTAGGACGCCGCCGGGAATATTCCTTGAAGGGCCGGTTGCCGTTGAGGTGGCCGGCCCTTCATGCTTGGACCACCTCTTTGTGGTAGTTTGAAACCATGTCGCAGGCGCAGACATTCGCCGTCGCCCGGGCATCGTATCGGAGTCCGATCATCGACCGGCTCCGAGAGGCGGGGTTTGAGCTCCAGGTTGGTCGCCTCACTCTTCGTTGCGCCCGCAACTTCGGGTTTTGCTGGGGCGTTGACAAGGCGGTGACGATGGTTCACGAGGCGATCGCCGCCAATCCGGGACGCCGGATGTGGCTCCTGAGCCCGATCATTCACAATCCGACGGTGAATCGCGACCTCGTCGCCCGCGGCGTGCGGTTCATCAAGGATCCCGAAGTGAGCGGCATCGGGGTGGGGGAGGCCAGCACCGCGGGCGCGCCGGCCCTGACCGCCGCGGGCGGTCATTCCGGAGATCCGTTTCTCCGGGTTGACCCGGACGACCTGGTGGTGATCCCGGCCTTCTCGGCCGAGGTCGAGGACATGGAGCGGCTGGCCGCCATCGGCTGCACGATCCTGGACACCACCTGTCCGTGGGTCGAACGGCCCCACCGCCGGACCGAGCGACTGATCAGCGAGGGATTCACCCTGGTCATCCACGGCAAGGTGGGGCACGACGAGACTCGCGCCACTTGCTCGCTGATCCGGAACCGCGAAGGGCACTATGTGGTCGTGGCGGACCTTCCCGAGACGGACCTGGTCTGCGCCGTGATCCGGGGCACGATGCCGGCCGAGGAGCTGGCTCGCGGGTTCCCCGGCGCCATGTCTCCGCGATTCGATCCTGCCCAACATCTCGAGCGCGTGGGTCTCATCAACCAGACGACGATGCTCGCCAGCGAGTCGCGCGAGATCGGGAACCGCATTGCCGCGGCCATGCGCGAGCGCCACGGATCCGACCAGCTCCAGAGTCGCTTTCGCGATTACGACACCATTTGCAGCGCCACGCAGGAGAATCAGGACGCGGTGCACGAGCTCCTCACCTCATCGGGACTGGACCTGATGCTCGTGGTCGGCGGGTACGAGAGCTCGAACACCCGCAATCTGGCTCGGGTCGCGGCCGGGCGGGTCCCGACGTTTCATCTCGAAGACGCCTCGGCGATCAGCGCCGATGCCATCGGTCACCAGCGGCTCGATCGCCCGGAGCGAGTCGTCACGCGCGGGTGGCTGCCGGCGGGGAAAGTGGTGGTGGGCTTCACGGCCGGGGCGTCGACCCCCGACAACAAGCTGGGTGAAGTGATCCAGCGGGTGATTGAGGTTGCTGGCGAGCGGCCGGACTCACTCCTAGCTGCCGGTTGACCATGCGACCTGGGACTCGGCTCGGGGCGCGGCGGACGGTCGCGGCGCTGACGCCGGTCGTCGCGGTATCGCTGGCCATTGCGCTGTCGCTGGGGTTTGCGCTGTCGCTGGTCGCCGCCGACGGGTTCATCGGCGCCGCCCGGGCTCACGCCGGGGAGGAGCCAGCGGTTGAGTTTTCCACCGCCCGGCTTTCGCCGGCTGAGCTCTCCGCCCTAGTCGATTCGCTGATTGCCGATCCCACCATTCCGATCGGGGCCAAGATCCATGCCTTTGAACAACTGCTGGAGACCCGCGGCCGCTCCCGCGCCGGTTGGGTCTACCGCGCCGCCGACGCTCTGGGGCGCCTCTATTTGAGCGAGGGGGATCGCGAAATGGCGATCCAGAGTCTCGAGCTGGCGGTGACCGGGCTCAAGGACGATGCCGATCTGCTCAATACATTGGGCTTCCTCTATGCAGACGAGAATGACCACCTGGATCGCGCGGCGGCGCTCGTGCGGCGGGCGCTCGAGGTGGCGCCCCCGGACACCCCGGAGCCGGTGGTCGGCTACTACCGCGATTCGCTGGGCTGGGCGCTGTTCCGCCAGGGGAAGCTCGACTCCGCCCTCACCGAGCTCGAGCTAGCCAATCGCCTGGCTCCAGACACCCCGGAGATTCGAGAACACCTGGTCGAGACCTACGCCGCCCTCGGCCGGAAGGATCCCGCCGAGGCCATCCTGATCGAGGATCTGGTCGCGGCGCGCGGGGTCGACCCCGAACGGCGCGCCCGCTTGCGGCGACTCTACCGTACCACGCCCCAGGGGCACCCCACTTCCGGGGAGCTCGAGGCGGATCGCCAGGTGATCGCCCGCGCAGCGGCAGAGATTGCGGCCATTGAGGCGGACGGCGGGTCGGTCATCCGGATCGAGTCGGGCGATGGGTTTCCCCTGCTGGCGACGCTCTATCTGGCAGCTACAGGTAAACCGGGTGCAGGCGAAGGGAAACCGGCCCCAGCTGCACTCCTCGTTCCCATGCTCGCCGGCCAACGGAGCGACTACCACCGGCTGGGGCGAAACCTGGCTCAGAGCGGCGTCTCGGCCCTCTGCCTCGACCTGCGGGGGCACGGAGCTTCGGTCACCGAAGAGTTGCCCAATCCTCAGGCTTTCCAAGCGGAGATGCCGCGGAATGTCCACGGCGCCCTCCTCGATCTCGACGCCGCGTTGCGCTATCTCCGCGCTGCGGTGGCGAGGGGGAAACCCGTGGCGGTCATTGGCGCCAGCTTCGGCGGCTTCCTGGCGGCCATCGGCACCGCCGACGATGAGGCGATCGCGGCCATGGTGCTGCTCAGTCCGGGTGCTGCGGACGCTTACACCGAAGCCGTCACCCGCCGTCGTGAACGCCCGACACTGTTTGTCGCTGGAGGAGACGATGCCACGGCGCTGGCCGGGGCTCGCGCTATGCTCGATGACCTCGACCGCTCGCGCTCGCAACTCGTCACCTACCAGGATGCGGGCTACGGCACCGAGATGCTGGAGCAGGCTCCGGAGTTGATCCCCTTGATCGTGCGCTGGCTGGGGGGCGCGTTCAAGGGCGCTCGCGGACTGTGATGGCGTCCGCGCGGACGGCGATTGCGATCGTCGGGGTCGCAACCGCGCTGGCTACCCCAACCCAGGCGCTGCCTGCCGCCCCAGCGGTCGGAGACCTCGATTCGCTGCTTGCCGGCCCCCTCGCCGTCGTCTCCCTCGCTCCCGCCGATCTCAGCCTGCGCACCGACTACGAGGATCCCGACTCCTTCCGCCTGCCGCTCGTCGATGCCCTGCTCAAGAACCCACGGCGCACGGCGGCGGTGGCGGAGAGCTTGGCGGCCGCGCTCGATGAGGGGCAGAGGTTGGCAGAGGCCGTCGATGTGGCCGGTCGGGCGCTCTCCGGCGATTCGCGGTTCGGCGATCACGGGGTGCCGCCCGGCATCGCCGAGGTGTGGGTGGTGACGTTCAATCAGCTGGCCCGCGAGATCGAAGGTTCGGGACAAGCTTCCTGGTGGGCGCGAGAGGGGTTTTCGGCCCTTCCAGCAAGCGATCTGGATCTCCTCCTCAGGGACGGGCCGCTTCTTCTCGATCTGAATGAAGAGGCGGAAACGCTCGGGATCGACGAGGCGGCGGCGGAGGAAGCCGCTACCCAGACGCGAACCGAGCGGGTGCTGGACGCGGCGTCGCGCGTCGATCGGCGCGCGCTCCTCGAGGCGGCATGGGGCGCCGCATCACTTGCCGATGCCGTCGATGGCGCCGCGCTGTCACGAACGTTCAAGCACCAGCGAGTGGAGCTTCCACCCTGGGACGGATCGCCCGTCGCTGAGGGGGACATCCTCGGCGCCTACCGATTGGCTGACGGACGGCCGGCGGTGGTTGGGGGAGCGGGGCCGACGCGCTATCTTGCCCCTTGCGGTTTGATCGTCGATTTTGGGGGGGACGACATTTATCTGGCCGGGGCCGGAGGAAACGGCGGTCAGTCGTCAACTTTTGCGTTGTCGGTGGACATGGCGGGCGACGATGTCTACGAGGGCGCTGGCCGCTTCACGCTCGCGGGGGCAGCGCTTGGGGCTGGGATCCTCATCGATGTCGCAGGGGATGACGTTTACCGGGCGGGCGACTTCAATCTCGGAGCCGGGTTCTTTGGCCTCGGCATCCTCGATGATCGGGACGGGAACGACCGCTACCTGGGTGGATGTTTCACCAACGGCGCCGGCGCCTTCGGCCTCGGGATTCTCCGCGACCGGGCGGGGCGCGACCTCTACCAGGGGAGCGCCTTCACCCAGGGCTTTGGTTTCGTCGGTGGACTGGGGCTTCTCGACGATCGCGCCGGCGAGGATGTCTATCTGTGCCAGCCGCGCTTCTCTGATCTTCTCCGGGATGACACGACCACCTTGAGTCTGGGACAGGGATTCGCCTATGGGGCCAGACCCCTCGGCTCGGGGGGGATTGGGCTCCTGGTCGACGGGGAAGGTCACGATCGCTATCTCGCCGAGGTGTTCGCGCAAGGCGGAGCCTACTGGTGTGGCCTCGGAGCGCTGGTTGATCGCGCGGGCAACGATCACTACGACGGCTTCAACTATGTCCAGGGGGCCGGAGTGCATGTGGCGGTGGCGGCGCTCTGGGATGGAGGAGGCGACGACGCCTATCGGGCGAAAGGAGTGTCGCAAGGGTGCGGCCATGACCTTGCGTTCGGAATGCTGGTCGACAGCGCCGGGGACGATCGCTACGACGCCTCCGACCTCTCGCAAGGCGCCGGAAATGCGAACGGCATCGGCCTGCTCGTCGATTTGGCGGGCAACGATGCGATGGCGGTGCGCATCCCGACCACGAGCCAGGGCTATGGGAACCTGCGGCGGAACTACGGCAGCGTTGGCCTCCTGCTCAACCTGGGCGGGACGGACCGCTATCTGGGCGGACCGGCCGCCGAGGGCAAGCTCTGGCAAGTGGGTGAGCACGGAGTCGGAGTGGATACCGAACCGGAGGTTGTCGCCGCGCTCGGCCGATCGCAAGCCCGGCGAGCGCAGCGAGCCCAGACTGAGTTGGGCGCGGGGGCGGACGAGACCAGCCGCTCATCGCTGCCGGTGGCCCCATCCGTCCTCGAGCCCCTCGAGGCCAAACCCGCGATCGCCGCACCCGAGTCGATTCCGTCCAGCGTCCGGGCGCTCGACTTCTCCCGCCTCTTCCACCGTGCCGCCGCCGGCGAGCCGCGCTTTACCCGCGAGCGCGACCAGGCGCGCGGTGAGATCGTGCGCCGCGGACGGGCGGTTGTGCCCGAGCTGGTGGCTCGCCTCGGCACTCTGGTCGCCCGCGAGCGGCATGCAATCAAGGACCTGGCGCTTCTCCTTGGCCGGAAGCGGGTCGAAAGGGCGCTGGCGCGCGCGATGGCCGGCGCCGACGAACGGGCGGCCCGCACCGCCGCCTGGTGTCTGGAGAGGATCGAGGCGCAGGGGGTGGAGAAGGAGCTCGCCGCGGCGGCGAAGCATCCAAGCTGGCGGGTGCGGGCGGCGGCCCTGCTTGCGCTCGGCCGTGGCGGCAACCAGTTCACGTTGCCGGTGCTCATCGCGGCGCTCGAGGATTCGACGGGACCGGTGCGGCAGGCGGCAGCCCATGCCCTCGGTGAGCGGGCGGTGCGCTCCCGCTCCCGCTATGGGCCGGCGCTTCCCGGCCCATTGGCGAGGGCGGTGCCGGCGCTCGTGGTGCTCCTTGACGACTCCTTCTACGGTGCGCGGCATAGCGCGGCGCGCGCCCTCGGCCGCGCCGGCCCGTTCGCCACTCCCGCCTTGCTCGAGGTCGCGTCGGAAGCGGCGCCGGCTCAGGTCGATTCCGGCCGCCGGGTCCTCGCCGCGCAGGCCCTCGGGGAAGGCGGCGATCAGCGCGCCGTTCCGCTCCTGCGCCGGCTGTCGAGAGCGGAGAGTCCGGTACTCGCGGCTCAGGCGCTCGTGGCGCTCGCGCGGCTCGGCGAATCGCCGGCGGCGTCCGACTCGATTCCGGAGTCGCCGGTTCGACTCATGTCGTCGCTCATGTCGCCGCTCGAGCGGGCCACGAGGCTGGTGATGGCCGAGGCGGAGGAGCGAGCGCGGGCGCTGGACGCCGGGAGAGAATCAACCCCCGGAGCTCTCGCCCCGCCCTGATCCTTCTCACGCTGCCACTGACCTCTCACTTCGCCCTAAACCCTCACTCTGCCCTGACCCCTCCCTTCGCCCTGACCCCTCACTCCGCCTCCAGCACCCAACACTTGAGATACGAGGTTTCGGGGACCCCGAGCAGCACCGGATGGTCGATCCCCTGGCCGCGCCGGGCGAGCACTCGCACCGTACGGCGAGCGTCGGCGGCGGCCTCGCGCAGCACCATCCCGAAGCGAACCTCGCTCAGGTGATAGGAACAGCTCGAAGTCACCAGCCGCCCGCCCGGAGCCAGCAGCTTGAGCGCCCGCAGGTTGATCTCTTTGTAGCCGCGGAGCGCCCCCTCCATCGCGGCGCGGTTCTTGGCGAAGGCCGGCGGGTCGAGGATGACGAGATCGAACCGTTGCCCGCCGAGTGCGAGCGAGCGCAGGACATCGAAGGCATTGCCCTCGAGCGGACGGATATGGTCGAAACCGTTCAGCCGCGCATTTTCCTTGACCCGCTCGAGTCCCTCGCGCGACACATCGACGGCGAGGACCTGCTCGGCCCGCGCCGCGGCGTGCAGCGCGAAGCCGCCCTGATAGGTGAAGCAGTCGAGGATATGCCTTCCGCCCAGGCTCTCGACCGCGATCCGATTCTCCCGCTGGTCGAGAAACAGGCCCGTCTTCTGTCCGTGCCAGAGATCGACGCTCAGATGGATGGGCCCCTCGCGCAGGTAGAGTTGCGGGGGCGGGACGCCTTCGAGGGCGCGGACTTCGCGCTTGAGCCCCTCGAGCAGGCGCACGGCGGGATCGTTGCGGAGCAGGATCGATGCGGGGGCAAGAACCTCGACCAGACCGGCGACCAGGAGCGGCAGCAGGCGCTCGCTGCCGGCGGATAGGGTCTGCACCACGAGATGCTGGCCGTAGACGTCAACGACGGTGGCTGGGAGCCCATCGGCCTCGCCGTGGATGAGGCGATAGGCGGCGACCCCGGAAAGCCAGGGCGCCCGGCGGGCGCGGGCGGCGACGATGCGCTCCTGGACGAATCCCTGGTCAATGACGCGGTCCTCGGAGGTCAGCAGGCGGAGCGCGATGGCCGAGCGCGCCGAATGGAGGGCCATGCCAAGAAAACGGCCGCGGGTGTCGACCACTCGCACCACGGCCCCGTCTTCGGGATCGCCGCCCACGAGATGCGGCCGGAACAGCCATAGATGGCCGGAAAGGACCCGCGCCGCCCCAGTGAGGTTGACGAGGACCTGATCCTTGCGGCTGCCTGGCGCGGTGGGAGCGCGGGAGGCCGCGGGGCCGCCGCTCGACGCGCCCTGGACCATCATCGGCCGGGATCCAGACCCAGCTCCTGAGCCAGGAGGTGGAGGAAGAGGCCGACATCGGTGACCAAACCGAGGGCGTGGGCGGTGCCGCGATCGGCGAGCTTGGTGACCACCGCCGGATTGATATCGACGCAGATCGTCCGCACGCTCGAGGGCAGCATGTTGCCGGCGGCGATGCCGTGGAGCATCGAGCCCAGAATGAGAACGAGCTCGGTACCGGCGAGGACCCGTGCGTACTCGTCTTGGGCTCGATTCATGTCGACGATGGTCTCGCGCAGCGGTCCGTCGTCGCGCAAGCTTCCGGCGAGCACGAATTCGACCCCTGCGTGCACGCAGTCGGCCATCACTCCCGACGGCACCAGCCCCGAATCGACGGCGGCGCGGATGCCTCCGGCCCGATTGACGGTGTTGATGGCGCGAATATGGTGGTGGTGACCCTCCTCGACCGGAAGGCCGGTGGCGGTTGAGATACCCAGCGACGTGCCGAAGAGGGCGTTTTCGAGGTCATGAACGGCGAGCGCATTGCCGGAGAGGAGGGCTGAGACGTAGCCGCCGCGGATGAGCCGCCCGAGCGCCTCCCCGCCCCCGGTGTGCACGAGCACCGGCCCGGCGACCGCGACCAGACGTCCGCCGCGCGACCGGATCGCCTGCATCTCCGCCGCGAGCTGGCCGACGATCAGGCGAACCCGGCGCTCCGAAGACACCTCGGTCGACATGAACGCGAAGTCCGAGCGATCGCGATCGCGCGCCACCGGCATCACCCGGACGCCATCGATCCCGCACAGCACGGCATCTCCGGAGCGAAGATCCCGCAGCTTGGTGCAGCGCGCCCGCCGCGGGTGATCGCCCTCGACCACAATGACGGCGTCCATGCGCTGGGCTTCGACCTCCGCCCAGCGACCGTCGAGGCGCACGGCAGTCGGATGGTTGGTGGTGGAATAGAAATCGTCGGGGGCGATGCCGTCAGCCGGCGCCGGAGCCAGCCTGGGCTCGGGAGCCGAGATGCGGGCGCAACCAAGCTCGTGCAGCTTGGCGAGAGTGTGCTCGAGGGCGGTGGCGGTACCGGCGCCGACCTCGATGCGGGCATACGAGGCGTCTTCGTTCGTGCGCCCCATGGTGAACTCGAGCACCTCGAACTCCGCCCCGTCGCGGATGATGGTGTCGAAGATGCGCGACATGAGGCCCGAGTCCACCAGATGCCCGCGAGTTTCGACTCGCTCGGTGAAGCTTCCGCTGGTCGTGCGCCGGGATTTCGACATGGCAGGGCGATCGTAGGGCGGCGCGGCTTCCGGCGTCAACGCCGGCCGCGGCCCATCGCCGAACGAACCGCATTCTGTACGATATGTCCGACGATGTTGGGGTTTTCCTTGAGCCGCCGGATCGAATAAGCATGCCAATGGGCGCCGAAGGGCACGTACACCCGGAGGCGATGGCCGGCGCCGATGAGGATGCGTCTCAGCTCCTCATCCACTCCCAGGAGCATCTGGAACTCGTAGGCGTCGGGCTTGAGGCCGAGCTCGTCGACGAAGCGGAGGGCGTTCCAGACCACCATCTCATCGTGAGTGGCGATTCCGACGTAGCAGTGTCTCCGCATCAGGATCGAGATCAGCTCGACAAAGTTCTGGCGGATGATCTCCCGATCTTGATAGGCAATCGCTCGTGGCTCGAGGTAGATGCCCTTGCACACCCGGAGGTTGGCCGGCTCGACGGCAAGCGCGGTCGCGTCCGCCCGGCTCCGGCGCAAATAGGCCTGGAGGACCGCCCCAACGCCTCCGAACTCCTGCCGTAGCTGGTGGTAGATGGCAAGAGTGGCGCTCGTGCAGCTCGAGTCCTCCATATCGATCCGGACGAAGTTATGGCGCTCCCGGGCGGCCGCGCACAGGTGGCGCATGTGGGTGAGGCAAGCACCGGGGTCCACCTTGAGGCCGAGGGCGGTGAGCTTGACCGAGATGTTCGAATCGAGTCCTTCGGCGGCGATGCGGTCGAGCACCTCGAGGTAGGCGGCAAGGGCGGTCTGGGCCTCTTCGATCCGGACGAGGTGCTCGCCAAGCACATCGATCGTGGCCATGACGCCGGTCCGATTGAGGTCGCGGACCACCCGTACGGCGTCGTCGAGAGCGGGGCCGGCGATGTAACGACGGGAGAACTGGCCGATGATCGGGCGGGGAACCACCGGCAGGGCGTTGGCAATGAGTCGGTTGACCAGGCTCATCGAATTCTTGGAGTCACGCGCGGGCACGAGCTTGAGGAGGGCGCCGCGCCGGTCGCGCAGGATAGCACCCGGCGCTATCGGGGGTGGGATGGGTGTGCTAGACTGGCTCCTTCGTGGTCGAATCGCAGGCGCGAAGTTATTGTCAAAAGCCAAGATAGCTTGGATGGACGGCCAAGAACCACGAGACCCCCGGCAGAGTCCAAAAGAAGCCCGTTCTTAAGGCCGGCCCGCAAGTGGGCGAGCGGGCAGGCGGTGGAAAAAAGCCATGTGCGGTTTCATTGGCATCGTCAATTCGGACTCGGCCGTGCGCGAGATCTACGACGGCCTGATCGCGGTCCAGCACCGCGGCCAGGATGCGGCGGGGGTCGTGACCTACGACGGTCGGTTTCATATCAAGAAGGGCGAGGGTCTCGTCCGCGACATCTTCTCCAACGAGAATATCGAGCGCCTGAAGGGAAGTATTGGCGTCGGTCACGTGCGCTATCCCACCGTGGGCTCCGGCGGCGGCGAGGACGCCCAGCCGTTCGTGATCAACTATCCCTACGGCATGGTGATGGCGCACAACGGAAATGTCGCCAACTATCAGGAGCTCAAGAACGAGCTCCAAGTGCAGGAGTCGCGCCACATCGACTCGGGCTGCGACGTCGAGGTCATGCTCAATATTTTCGCCGGCTCTCTCGAACGCTCGGCTGGCCGGGGCTTTGACCTGGGGGCCTATGACCGGGCGGTGGGCGAGGTCTTCCATCGAGTACGCGGGGCTTACTCGGTCGTGGGGATGATCGCCGAGCAGGGCCTGTTCGCCTTTCGCGATCCCTACGGGATCAAGCCCATCACCCTCGGGCGGCGGATCCACCGCGGGAAGCCGTCCTATGCCATCGCTTCCGAGTCGGTGGTCCTCGATCTCTTGGGCTTCGAGGACCAGCGGACGCCCCAAGCCGGGGAGGCAGTCTTCATCGACATGGATGGAAGAGTGCACTCGCGCCAGGTGGTCGAGCCCAACCCTCACCCATGCCTGTTCGAGTTCGTCTACTTTGCCCGGCCTGACTCGGTGATCGATGGAATCTCGGTCTATCACACCCGGATCCGGATGGGGGAGAGGCTCGCCCGCAAAATCCGCAAGCTCGGGCTCGAAATCGATGTGGTGGTGCCGGTTCCCGACTCGGCGCGCACCGCGGCGCAGGCGATCGCCACCGAGCTCGGCCTCCCCTTCCGCGAGGGCCTGGTCAAGAATCGCTACATCGGGCGCACCTTCATCATGCCCGACGACGATGTCCGCCGGCGCGCGGTCCGCCACAAGCTCAACACCATCCGTTCGGTGTTCGATGGCCAGAAGGTGCTGATCGTCGATGACTCGATCGTGCGCGGCCACACGTCGCGGAGCATCATCGATATGGCGCGGCGAAACGGCGCGGCGAAGGTTTACTTCGCCTCCACGGCCCCGCCGCTCCGCTACCCCTGCGTCTACGGCATCGACATGTCAACCCGCACCGAGTTCGTCGCCCGCGAGCGGACGCCCGAAGAGGTGGGCCGGGCGCTGGGAGCCGACCTCGTCATCTACCAGGATCTGGAAGATCTCGAAGCTGCCGCCCTGGCGGGAAATCCGCAGCTCTCGGCCATGTGCAACGCCTGCTTCACGGGCATTTACCCGACCGGTGATGTGACCCCGGAAATGCTTGCGGCGATTGAAAGCGAGCGACTGCACAAGGGCGGGGCCGGAGCCGGCGCCAACCACTCTACGGTCGCGGTCACCGCAAGATAGTTCCTCCTACGATCTCGGAGCCGCGGTCGTGTCGGCCGGAGCGAGCGGAAGGTTGCTGTTGAAGATGTCGGCGGCAATCTTCCACTGTCCATCGACCTTCTTCCACGCCACCACGTACTTGCCCTCGTCCTCGATGCGGGCCCCGGTGGGTCCGTCCATGCTCATACGATAGGCGCCGGTGGAATACGCCAGATCGCCGGCTTGTGAGACCTCGGTCTTGGTGAGCTCTAGGGAGAGCGAAGGATTGGCCTGGAGGTACCCCGCCCATACGGCGCTGATCTCGGCCGGGGTCGCGGCCTGGGGAGAGTTGGGAGGCATGAAGATCGCATCCTCGGCGTAGAGGTTGGTGATCCCCACCAGATCCTTGGAGGCAACCAGTTGGGCCGCGGTCGAGTCGATGCTGCGGATGGCCTGAGCCTCCGCCTGCGGATCCACCGCCGGCATCCGCTCACAAGCGGCGAGAGAAGAAGCGATCGCGAGGAGGAGAACCAGCGATTGGCGATGGGCGAGCATAAACACCTCCGAGGTATGAGAACTGGGGGTAGACGGGGTCATGCCTTGCAATCGGTCGCAGAGCCTACCCGAAGCCCCCGGCCAGGCGCAACGCCTGCCTTCTTTAAAGCGGGGCCGCCCCCGGACTCTGACCGTCGCCTCCCGGCGCCCGTTCCAGGGCTCCGACCAGGCCATCGATCCCGGCTCCGATCTGGCGGTACGAATCCCGGAAGATCTCGATTGGATATCCCATCGGATCCGGGATATCGAAGCCTCGGGCTCCTGGTTCGTATTGCTTGAGCAATCGCAGCCGGGGGACGAGACCGGGGACCAGATTCAAGATGTGTTCGACGTTCGAGCGGTCCATGGCCACGACCAGATCCGCCTCGGTGAGAAGCTGTGGGGTGAGCGGGGTGGCCGCGTGCTTGGTGATGTCGACGCCTTGCTCGGCGGCGGCGCGCACCGCGTCGGGCGGCGGGATCTGGCCCTGCCGGGCGATGATGCCGGCCGAGTGGACTCGATAGCGGGCGGCGAGACCGCGCTCGGCCAGGCGCTGCTTGAGCAGAGCTTCCGCCAGCGGGCTCCGGCAGATATTGCCGAGACAGACGAAGAGGACCGTGTGGGGCCGGTCGGGGGAGGAGTGCGCGTCCGGCCGGGAAGCGGGGTCGCCGGCCAACTTCAGGCTCGCTCGGGGGCGGGATGAGCCGCTGGCGTCGCGTCCGCCCAGCGTGGGATCTCGCCTCGGACCCGGAGGCCGAAGCCCAGGGCGTCGAACAGAAATTCCACCTGCTGGCGATCGGCGCCGCGATAGCGCAGCTGCTCAAGATCCAGCTCGATCGGCACATCGCGGGCGATGGTGGCCAGGCGGCGGGCCAGGCGGGCGGTGTCGAGCCCCGCCATCACCCGGTGCTTGACCGCGGCGGCATTCCGGATCGACAGCCCCTCGATGCGATCGGGCGTGGCGGCGATGTCGTCGAGCGAGCGGAAGGCCCGGAGCAGGATCCGGGCGGTCTTCGTCCCAATGCCGGGGATGCCGGGGATGTTGTCGATCGCGTCGCCGTGTAAGGCGAGAAGATCCGGGATCTGTTCGGGCCGGACCCCGAAGCGCTCGGCGACCTTGTCGGTATCGAACTCCTCGTCGCGGGCGATGTCGAGAAGAGTGACGCCATCGCCGACCAGCTGGGCCATGTCCTTGTCCCCGCTCACCAGCACGACGCGATGGCCGGAGGCGCGGATTCGCTCGGCCAAGGTACCCATGAGGTCGTCGGCCTCATAGCCGTCCGCCTCCAGGCAGGGCAGGCCGATCGCGGCCGCGGCTCGCCGGCTGTCGGTGAATTGCGGCTTGAGCGCGTCGGGCGGCTCGCTCCGGTTTTGCTTGTACTGGGGGTAGAGGTCGTTCCTGAACGAGACGGCGCCCTCGAAGATCGCGACCGCCCATTCTGGAGCGCGCTCGCGCACGAGCTTGAGGAGGGTGCGGAGGAAACCATAGGTGGCGTTGGTCGGCCGTCCATCGGCCGCCGTCATCGGCGGGATGGCGTGGTAGGCACGGAAGATGTAGTTGTTGGCATCGATCAGGTAGGCGGTTTCATCGGTTGCACGTGCCATCGGGTCCCCCCCGCACCAGTCGCGCCGGCGCGCTCGGAGCATAGCATGGGGCTCGAGGCAGGGGGATCCAGCCGGCTGAGACGGGGGCTAAATGCCGCGGGAAAGTGCCCTGCTGAGGGCCTGGATCAGCCCGAGGCCAAAGGTCCCGAGATGCCGCACTTCCTGAAAGAGGGTGGTGAACTGGTGGGTCACGATGAACATGCCGGTGTAGAAGGCAGGGGGATTCCGATCGAGCCAAGACATCATCTGGCCTTTGATGAATTTCTTCACGGTGGACAATCGGTTCAGCAGCAAAATGCTCGAGCCTCCGATCATCGCGCCCGCGATGATGTCGGTCGGATAATGGAGGCCCACGTAAATCCTCGGCAGGCAGATGATGCCGATCACATAGGCGAGGACGACCAGCCCCAGTTTCCGGGAGATCATGATCAGACCGATCGCCAGAGTGAAGAACAGCGATGCATGGTCGCTGGGAAAGGAGTTCCATCCTTTGAGCCGCAAGGAGTTCACGGTATAGGGAGCCACGAACCCGAGCTCGGGCAACTGCGCTGGGCGTGGGCGGTAGGCAATCGTGATGGCAAGCGCTCTGGCGATGAACAGGGCGATGAAGCTGGCCAGGATGGTCATGATGACGATCTGCCGGCGCCGCCTTTGATCTCCGTCACCGGTAAACCATACCCACCAGAAGAGCGGAATTACCGCTCCTCCTTTCATGAGTTCGCTGTAGCAGATGAAGACGGTGATGTAGTCGAGCGTCCAGGAGCGCTGGGCGAACTGATTGAAGAAGGTGATGATCGCGACGTCGAAGCTATTGAGCACGTCAAGTTGGTCTGCCGCCGGCCCGGGGGCGCCGGGGTCCGGCGCCGCCCGAGACCGCCGATCCGACGCGCGTGCCCTACGAGCACCCCATACTGTTGCCGCAGTTCAGGCACCGGTAGCAAGTGCCGTTGCGGACGGTGATGTTTCCGCAGACGTCGCAGAACGGGGCATCGCCCATAAGCGTGCGCATCTGCTGCTCGAGCGGCGTCCCGGGAGCGGGCTCCGAAGCCGCCCTTGGCGCCGGCCCTGATGCTGGCGCAACCAGCGACCCGCCGGCGCTGGTCCCGGCGAGAGCTTCAACCGCTTTCTCCTCGGCCGCATCCGCGTCCGCCGGCTTCACCTGGACGAAGTCGGTACGACCGAGATACTCCATCCCCAGAACGCGGAAAATGTAATCGACCACCGAGGTGGCGAACTTGATGTTCGGGTGGTCGACCGGCCCCTGGGGGTCAAAGCGGGTAAATATGAAGGCATCCACATACTCCTCGAGCGGCACTCCGTGTTGGAGGCCGAGCGAAACCGAGATCGCGAAGCAGTTCATGATGCTCCGGAAGGCGGCCCCCTCCTTGTGCATGTCGATGAAGATCTCGCCGAGGCGGCCGTCGGGATACTCACCCGTGCGCAGGTAGACCTTGTTGTTCCCGACCCGTGCCTCCTGGGTGAAGCCGCGCCGCTTCTTGGACAGCCGCTGCCGCTTGAGCTGGCGGCCGCCGGCCGAAGCGACGACGCTCCCGGCTGCCCCCCCGGCCTCGACCTTGGACGGCCGCGCCACCGGCGGGTGTCCGTTGCCCCGCTCGCTGCGGTTGCCGTTGCCGCCGGCGTTATCGGCGTGGGAGGCGGCCGGACCGCTCGCCCGGGCGGCGTCCGGCGCCATCGGGGCCTTGGCGGTCTGGGCTTTTGCTGCCGCCTCCGCCCGGGGCGTCTCCCCGGAGGCCGACAACGGCTGCGAGCGCTTGCAGCCATCCCGGTAGATGGCCACCGCCTTGAGGCCGAGCCGCCAGGACTCGAGGTGGGCGTGGTCGATGTCTTCAACCGTCGTGTCTTCGGGCATGTTGATCGTCTTCGAGATCGCGCCCGAAATGAAGGGCTGCACCGCCGCCATCATCCGGATGTGTCCCATGGGATCGATGAAGCGCCGTCCGTCACGGCCGCAGCGATTGGCGCAGTCGAAGACCGGCAGATGCTCCGCCTTGAGGTGCGGCGCTCCTTCGATCGTCAACCGCCCGCAGATGACCTGCTCCGCCTCGGCGATCTCCGCCGGGGTGAAGCCCAGTCGGGTGAGAAGATCGAAGCCCGGTCGGGCGAGCTCGGCTTGGTCGAGGTTCAGGCGGGCGAGAGTCGCGGGGCCGAGCATCGCCGGCACGAAAGCATGGCGGAACTCGAACACTCCGGGCAGGGCGCGTTCGATGCGGTCGAGATCCTCCTCGGCGAACCCCCTCGCCAAGAGCACCCCGCGGTTCAGATGCGGGGCACCGGTCAGGGTGAGGGTGCCGGTCACGTAGCGCAGGATGTCCTCGACCTCCTCGGGTGTGTAACCCAGGGTCCGGAGGGCGCGGTTCACCGACCGGTTCACGATCTTGAAGTAGCCGCCGCCGGCCAGTTTCTTGAACTTGACCAGGGCAAAGTCGGGTTCGATGCCGGTGGTGTCGCAGTCCATGAGGAGACCGATCGTGCCGGTGGGCGCGATCACCGTGGCCTGCGCATTCCGGTAGCCAAAGCGCTCGCCGAGGGCGACGGCGCGATCCCAGTCCTCTCGCGCCGCCTCGACCAGGTAGGCCGGGCCGTCGGCGGTGGTCGGGATAGCTTGGGCGGCGTCGCGATGCATGTTCATGACTTCGAGCATCGACTCCCGGTTTTTGGAATAGCCGGTGAAGGGGCCCTTGCGCGCCGCGATCTCGGCCGAGGTGGCGTAGGCTCGCCCGCAGAGAACTGCGGAGAGAGAAGCGGCCACCTCGCGCCCGGCCGGCGAATCGTAGGGGATGCCGCTCACCATCAGGAGGGTACCCAGGTTCGCATAGCCGAGGCCGAGCGGGCGGTAGTCGTGGCTGTTGCGGGCGATCGTCTCGGTCGGGTAGCTGGCGAAATCGACGATGATCTCCATTGCAGTGGTGAACACGGTGATCGCGTGGCGGTAGCCCTCGACGTCGAAGCCGTCCTTCTCGGTGACGAACTTCATTAGATTGATCGAAGACAGGTTGCAGGCCGAGTCGTCGAGGAACAAATATTCGGAGCAATTGTGGACCAGGAGACCATTGGCCACGAAGTGATGCGTGGTCTCCTCGGTCAGGTCGTAGACCTCCGCCTCGCCGAGCGGCTCAATAGATGCGACGGCGTCGGTGAGCTCGTCTCGGTAGGCGCCGATCTCGTCGTTGAGAGCTTGGAGCGCCGCTGCCTTCGGGCTCGCAGAGTGGAAACCGATCTCCTGTTCGAAGAGGAAGCGCGAGGAACGGCTGATGCGGAGCGAGTGAATCTCCTTCGCGGGGTACGCGCGCATCCCGCCGCGGCCGTCCGGGAGGACGGCCTGGAGGTTTCCTGCCCGGCGATTCCGGTAGAGCTTCGACTTGATCCCGAACCCCAGAAGAAGGAGCTGGACCTGCTTGAGGAGATCGATGGAAGTCGAATCCAGGGAGACATAGTGGGATTTTTTCCCGTAGTTGGCGACGGTCCCATCCGCGGTGAAGAGGCCCCGGAGGACTCCCGCCAGCGCCATGCGGTCGAGTTCGAACACACTCGGCATGAACCGCTTGCCGTCGCTTCCTTGATCGAGGACCGCGAACTCCTTGAAAAGATCCACGACGGGCTGTGAGGAGAAGGCGAGCCGCGAAACCGATCCGCCACCGCTGGCGGTGACGTGCACGTCGTCGGCGCGGCCGATCGCTCCCACTGCTCGCCGGGCGCGTTTCTCTTCGTTGACGGCGCCGGAGATCTCATCGAGCACGCCCGCCTCGTCGGCGGCCATGGTGAGGATCACTGTCTCCTGGGTGCGGCCCGTTGCATGGTGTGCCCGCACCAGGCACCCGTCGCCGACAGCAACCCCGATGGCGGCGGCGAGGCGCCGGCCAAGGCTCCGCCTCCCGAAGCCTGGTCCCTGGAGCTGGACCCGTTCGCCCGGAACGAGCTCGCTAGCCGGGACATCGCCGCGCTCGACCGTCCACACCTTGTGATCGGCGGTGATGCGAACCTCGTAACCCGCGCGCGTGCGCAGCCGAAAGACCGGCTTGCGGCCGGTGGGGAACACTTGGGTTACCCAGTGCGGCTGGCCGTCCGCGCCGATGATCCGGGCGGTCTTGCCGGTGAGCGAATCGATCCGCTGCCAGCCTTCCGCGGTCGCCACCAGCGTGTCGCCGGTCACGCACGGATTAGAGCCGTTGATCCGCCCGCTTGCTTTCGACGTGTGCCAGCGGTTGATGTTGGTGTCGAACTGGACCCCGGGATCGGCGCAGCGCCAAGCAGCGCGCGCGAGCTGCCGCATGAGATCGCGGGCCCGGTAGACCCGCGCCACCTCCCCGGTCGTCCGCCAGGTGGTCTTCCATTCGCGGTCCTCGATCACCGCCTGCATGAAAGCGTCGGAGATGCGGACCGAGTTGTTCGAGTTCTGACCGCTCACCGTCCGGTAGGCCTCGCCGTTGAAGTCGGCGTCGAGGCCGGAGGCGATGAGGATCGCGGCCTTCTCCTCCTCGTGCGCCTTCCAGTTGACGAACTTCTCGATGTCGGGATGGTCCATGTCGAGAATCACCATCTTGGCGGCGCGGCGGGTCGTGCCGCCCGACTTGGTGGCGCCGGCGGCGCGGTCGAGGATCTCGAGGAAAGACATGAGCCCCGAGGAGGTGCCGCCGCCGGAGAGTCGCTCACCCTCGCCGCGGATGGACGAGAAGTTGGTGCCGGTGCCGGAGCCGAACTTGAACAGGAGCATTTCACGCTGGACCGCCGCGGCGATATCCATCAAGTCGTCCTTGATCGACTGGATGAAGCAAGCCGATAGCTGTGGGCGCGAGTAGGCGTCGGCGGCGCGGACGGTCGAGTCGGTGGCCGGATCCCAGATCCAGCTCCCCACCGGCCGGCCGGTGATGCCGTAGGCCTGGGCGAGGCCACAGTTGAACCAGACCGGCGAGTTGAACGCCCCGATCTGGTGGATGAGGAGGTAGCTGAGCTCGGCCTCGAACGCATCGGCTTCGACGTCGTCGGTAAAGTAGCCGCCAAGCGCTTCGCCCGCCTGCCGCAGGGTGCGGGCGATGCGGGTCACCACCTGAAGCACGCTCCGCTCGCTGCCGGTGCCCGGGACGCCGGTCTTGCGGAAGTACTTGGACGCCAGGATATCGGAAGCGAGCTGCGACCAGTCGGAAGGCACCTCGACTCCGTGCATCTCGAAGACCACCGTGCGGTCGGGATTTTGGATCCGGGCGTCCCGCACCTCGAGGGGGATGTCGGCGAAGGGATCTTTTCCGGGACGGGTGAAGCGACGGTGGATAAGTCGGGCGTCGGCCGCTCCGCGGTGGCCGCTCTGGTGGCCGCTCTGATGTGCATCGCGGTGGCCGTCGCGATGCCCTAGAGGGGCTTCGGTCGCAGTGGTCGTGGCGAGGTTCAAGGGTTGGATCGAGTCCGTGCTCATGACGGCACCCCTCCCGGTGGGTCCGCGGAAAGCGGAGCCCAGGCGTCGGCAAACGATTGCTCGGGCGCTCGGAAAAGCGGAGCGCGAGGTGGATGAAATAGCTGGTGCGGGACAGGCTCGGGCCCAGGTGCGGGGGTAGGTCAAGGTGGGCCTGCCTACCGACTGGGCACGAGCCGGGGCAAGCGGGGGCTCAGAACCTGAACTGCACCACCCTCGGGCAGGCCCGGGAGCGCGCTGGCTCGCGGCGGCGCGCCCGCCCTCGGGCCTACTGTGGCCCTACCCTGTACGGGCGTAGAGTCCACATCTAGACGGCAGAGGACAAATACCCCCACATCTTGGGGTCGTCAAGAAAAATTAAAGGACGGGACCGTACAATTTTTTGGCATTCCGCGCCGGATGCGCTTGAGCTGCCGATCCGGCGCCGGGTGGCCATCGGGGTAACGCCATCCCTCGCCGTTGCCGATATTCACGGAGTCTGGCCGTAGTTCGTGCTGCCGGCGGCATGCCATGGATGACCCAGCACGCACTGACTTTGGAGGCGAGATTGCCCTTTGTGAGCACTGAGCCGCCTTGACGGGACTAACGGATCTACTTTCAGCCCGATTCCGCCGTCGCCGAGCGCGCCCGCCTCAAGGTCACCTTCCAGCGCTTCAACCTGGCCACCGAGGTCAAGGCGCCAGCGGATTAGGTGAAGGAGCGAAAATGCGGTCCTTCACCAAGCTCTCCTTCAATCAAAAGCTGACCCTATTGCTGGTGTTGACCACCAGCTCGGCGCTATTCCTGGCTTCGGTGGCCCTGGTCATCCACGACGTGATCAGCTTTCGAGACACGATGAGACGTGATCTCTCGATGCTGGCCGAAATCATCGCCGCCCAAAGCACCGCCGCGGTGATCTTCGATGACGAGGCAACCGCCGAAGAGATGCTTGCCGCACTGCGGGCCGAGCCGCACATCGTCACCGCCTGCATTTACGGGATGAACGGGAGCGTCCTGGCGAATTATATCGCCGAAGGGGCAAAGGCGGAGTGTCCGCCGGCGCCCGGCGAGGAAGGCTACCATTTCCTCGAGGACGATCTCCTTTTGGTTCGGCCGATCATTCTGGATCAGGAGAGGGTCGGCACCCTTTACTTGCGATCCGGGCTGAGCCCACTGTATGCACGCCTCAGGGTATTCGGGGGCACCGTCGCCATGGTCATGTTGGCGTCGGTCATGGTTGCGGTGGTGCTTTCGACCAAGCTGCAATCGATCATCTCCCGGCCGATTGTGGATCTGGCCGACACGGCGAGGGTGATATCCAACAGCCAGGACTATTCGATCAGGGCGACCAAGCACAGCCAGGACGAGTTGGGATTCCTGACCGATGCGTTCAACCAGATGCTGGGGCGGATTCAGGAGCAGGACGCCACGCGGCGGAAAAGCCATACTGAGCTCGATACCCGCGTCCGGGAGCGTACTCGCCAACTGGAACGACTTCAGCGCCGAAACGAACTGATCTTGAACTCGGCAGGGGAAGGGATCTGCGGCCTGGATCTCGAGGGAAGAACGATCTTTGCCAACCCGGCGGCGGCGAAGATGGTGGGATGGGATGTGGGAGAACTGATCGGCAAGCGCCAGCACGAGATCTTGCACCCGCTCGGACCCGAAGGCCGGCGGTACCCCGTGGAGCAGTGTCCCATCTGTGCCGTGCTGAGGAGCGACGCCGCCTCGCAGGCGACCGACGTAGCTTTCCTAAGAAAGGATGGTACGAGCTTCCCGGTCGAGTATGTCAGCACGCCGGTGGTAGAAGAAGGCCACGTGGTGGGTGTGGTGGTCGTATTCAAAGACATCACCCGCCGGAAGCAGGCCGAAGAAGAACGGAAAAAAGGCGAGGCTCGGCTGGCCGAAGCTCAGCAGATCGCTCATCTCGGCAGTTGGGCGTGGGAGATCCTGGGAGACAAGGTCACCTGGTCGGATGAACTCCATCGCATCTATGGTTTGACGCCGGAGGAGTTTGACGCAACGTTCGAGGGATTCTTGGAGAACGTTCACTCGGATGACCGAGGCTTGGTCACTCAGATCTTCGGGCAGGCTTACCGTGACCAACAGCCATTCGAGGTCGAACATCGCATCATCCGTCCGGATGGGACCGTGCGGATGGTTCACGCTCGCGGGGAGGTCAGCGTCGACAAGGATGGCATTCCGGTGAGGATGGTCGGAACCGGACAGGACATCACCGAACGAAAGCATGTGGAAGAGACCCTGATGCGAACGGCAGCTCGTTTGGAGCGCTCGAACGTGGAGCTGGAGCACTTTGCCTATGTCGCATCGCACGACTTACAAGAGCCTCTGCGGATGGTGACGAGTTATGTCCAGCTTCTGGCCAGACGCTACACCGGCAAACTCGATGCCGATGCCGACAAGTTCATCCGGAATGCGGTGGACGGGGCCACGCGGATGCATGCGCTCATCAACGACTTGTTGGCCTATTCGCGCGCGAGTCGGCGAGCGGAGCCGTTCAAGGCCGTGGAGTGCTCGACCGTCTTCGATGTGGCGATGTCGAATCTGCAGGCGGCCGTCGAGGAGAGCGGAGCAACGGTGACTCGGGACGCCCTGCCCTCGGTGATGGGGGATACCACGCAGCTGACCCAGTTGTTCCAGAACCTGATCGGCAACGCGATCAAGTTCCGAGGGGAAGAGCCGCCTCGAGTGCACGTGTCGGCGGTGCACGACGACCACAGGTGGACGCTCTCAGTGACCGACAACGGAATCGGGATCGACCCGCAGTATGCTGACCGCATCTTCGTGATCTTCCAGCGGCTCCATACCCGAGAGGCGTATCCGGGGACGGGCATCGGCCTGGCCCTTTGCAAGACGATTGCCGAGCGACATGGGGGGCGGATCTGGGTGGAATCGGAGGTCGGGAAGGGCGCGACGTTCAGCTTCACCCTTCCGGGGTAACGAGGCGCGCTACGGTCTCAGCCGCGCTTGACCCCAATCACATCCACGATCGGCGGGCTGGCGAAGAAGGCGGCCGGGGTGTTCGAACGCTCGGCCCAGTCGAGGTCGAAGGCGCGCTGCTCTTCGGGGGTCAAGAGTCCCATCTCGACCAGGACCGGCAGATAGTTGCGAAAGAACGTCGCCGGCCATTCCCAGAGCGAGGATCCGGGACGGGCGACGCGCACCAGCGGCCGCACTTCGCGGACCTCGAATCCGTGGTGCGCCATCATCATTGGCAGGCGGCAACCGACGTCCGGATCCCCGCCCCGCTCGCGCCAGCTCCGGTCCACGGCCTCGATCGCGCGCCGGAACGCCGGGCTGGGCGGCGCAAGCTGGATCCCGCTGTAGTCATAGTAATCTTGCACCGCGAACACGCCGCCTGGCCGCAGGGATTTCGCCACCGCTGCGACCACCGCGTCCGGATCCTTCACGAAGCAGAGCACCCAGCGCGCATACGCTCCGTCGGCACCGGCCGCGATGGCGTCGATGTGCTCGACATCGCAGACTCGGGTCTCCAGGTGGCCGAGTCCGAGGGCTCGCGCCCGGGTGTCGAGATGGGCGACAAAGCCCGGCGCCTGGTCCACGGCGATGACCCGCCCGGCCGTTCCCACCAGCTGGGCGAGGTCGAGCGTGGCGTACCCGGGGCCGCATCCGACGTCCACGATCGTCTGTCCGGGCCCGAAACCCGCCCGCTCCCAGATGGCGAACGCCGCCGCGCTCCACACCCGATGCTGGAATCCCAGTCGAACCAGCTCGTCTTCACCGGTGCCGAGGACATACTCTTGGTCGGTGCTTACGTTCATGCGGGAGCCCATGGCGGCGGAGGATAGCATTGGCGGCGCCGCCATCGCCACTGCATCTGACGCACGGCCTTGGCGTTAGCGCCGGCACGCGCTATCATGGAGCCGGAATGAGCGCCGTCGAACCCTATCGCGCCAAACACAAGGTCCGGATTGTCTCCGCCGCCGCCCTGTTCGACGGGCATGACGCCGCCATCAATGTCATGCGCCGGATCCTCCAGACCTCCGGAGCCGAGGTCGTCCATCTGGGGCACAACCGGGCGGCGGAGGAGGTCGTGGATGCCGCCATCCAGGAGGACGCCCAGGCGGTCGCGATCACCAGCTATCAGGGTGGACACCTCGAGTTCTTCAAGTACGTCTGCGACTTGTTGCGGGCGAAGGGAGCGCCTCACATCAAGGTGTTCGGCGGCGGCGGCGGGGTGATCGTTCCAGCGGAGATCCGCGAGCTCGAGGCTTACGGCGTGGCCAAGATCTTCAGCCCCGAGGATGGGCGGCGGCTGGGGCTCCAGGGGATGATCAACCACCTCATCCAAGCGGCGGACTTCTCCACCCTGGCCGTCGCGCCGCTCGATGGAGCGACGATCGAGTGGCGGAGGCCGCCGCTGGTCGCGCGGGCGCTCACTCTGTGCGAGAGCGCCGGAGCCGGGCTTGAGGCGGTGGCGGCGGCCGGACCGAGGCCCGGCTCGGCCAAGGATCCCTCCTCCGGTGGCAACGGCGCCGGGCTCCTCGACGGGCTTCGTTTTGTCTTCCCTCTCGATCGGGGGGTGCCGGTCGTCGGCATCACCGGCACCGGCGGGGCCGGCAAGAGCTCGCTTACCGATGAGCTCGTGCGCCGCTTTCTCATCGACTTTCCCGACCGCACGGTGGCGGTCCTCGCGGTCGATCCTTCCAAGCGCAAGACGGGCGGCGCCCTCCTTGGCGATCGGATCCGGATGAACTCGTTGCGGACGCCCCGCGCCTACATGCGGAGCTTCGCCACCCGCGGCTCGGGGAGCGAGCTCACCGGGGCGATCGCCGACGCCCTCCGGGTGGCACGCGGATCCGGCTACGACCTCATCTTCGTCGAGACCTCGGGCATCGGTCAGGGCGATGCGGCGATCGTGGATATCGCCGATATCTCGCTCTACGTCATGACGGCTGAGTTCGGCGCCCCGACGCAGCTCGAGAAGATCGACATGATCGACCTTGCCGACTTGATCGTTATCAACAAGTTCGAGCGGCGAGGGGGCGACGATGCGTTGCGCGACGTACGCAAGCAGTACCGCCGCGGCCGGAACTTGTTCGGGTCGGAGCCGCCGGACGAGGCGCTCCCGGTCTTTCCGACCATCGCGAGCCATTTCCATGATCCGGGGGTGAACGCGCTCTACTCGGCGCTGTTGGCCCGACTCCGCGAGCTCGGTCACCCCGATCTGCATCCCGGGCCGCTCTGGTCCCCGCGCTTCCGCGCGGACTGGAAGCACACGATCGTGCCGCCAGAACGCCTGCGCTATCTGGGAGAGATCGCCGAGGGCATGCGCGAATTCCGGGCGCGGGCCGAGCAGCAGGTCGAGATCGCCCGCCGCCGCCAGCACCTGGCCCGGGCGGCGGCGATCATCGCCAAACGCGGGACCGGAGGAGCCGCGGCCGAACTCGAGCGCCTACGCGCCGAGGCCGAGGCCGAGCTCGACGGTCGCGCCCGCGCCCTGCTGGAGTCCTGGCCGGCCCTGCGCACCGAGTACTCAGGCGGCGAGTTCGTCTATCGGGTGCGAGAGCGTGAGGTGCACACGCCGCTTCGCTTGACCACGCTTTCCGGCACCCCCGTGCCCAAGGTGGCGTTGCCTCGCACCGAGGACGAAGGCGAGATCCTGCGCTATCTCCTGCTCGAGAACCTGCCGGGCCAGTTCCCGTACACGGCGGGAGTTTTCCCCTTCCGCCGGCAGGATGAAGACCCGATCCGTATGTTCGCGGGCGAAGGGTCGCCCGAGCGCACCAACCACCGCTTCCACTACCTGTGCCAGGGGCACAAGGCCAAACGCCTGTCGACCGCCTTCGACTCGGTCACCCTCTACGGCCATGACCCGGACGAACGCCCCGACATCTACGGCAAGGTAGGAGAGAGCGGGGTCTCGATCTGCACGCTCGACGACATGAAGGCGCTCTATGCTGGATTCGACCTCCTCGACCCCAACACCTCGGTGTCGATGACCATCAACGGGCCGGCCCCGATCATCCTCGCGCTCTTCTTCAACACCGCGATCGACCAGCAGGTGGAGCGCTTCACCGCCGAGACCGGCCGGGAACCGACGCCCGCCGAGCGGGCGGAGATCGGCGAGCGCACTCTTCGCAATGTGCGCGGCACCGTACAGGCGGACATCCTCAAGGAAGACCAGGCCCAGAACACCTGCATCTTCTCGATCGAGTTTGCCCTCAAGATGATGGGCGACGTGCAGCAGTTCTTCGTCGAGCGCGGAGTGCGGAACTACTATTCGATCTCGATCTCGGGCTACCACATCGCCGAGGCGGGAGCCAATCCGATCACCCAGCTCGCCCTGACCCTGGCCAATGGATTCACCTATGTCGAGTACTTCCTGGCCCGCGGGATGCGAATCGACGACTTTGCGCCCAACCTCTCCTTCTTCTTCTCGAATGGCCTGGACGCCGAGTACGCGGTGTTGGGCCGGGTGGCCCGCCGAATCTGGGCGGTGGCGATGCGCGACCGGTACGGGGCGGGGCCGCGCGCCCAGCAACTCAAGTACCACGTCCAGACGAGTGGCCGATCGCTGCACGCCCAGGAGGTGCAGTTCAACGACATCCGGACCACCCTGCAGGCGCTCATCGCCTACAACGACAACTGCAACTCGCTCCACACCAACGCCTACGACGAGGCGATCACCACCCCCACCGAGGAGTCGGTTCGCCGGGCGATGGCCATCCAGATGATCATCGCCCGTGAGTTCGGCCTGGGGAAGAATGAGAACCCCAACCAAGGCAGCTACCTGCTCGAAGAGCTCACCGATCTGGTCGAGGAAGCGGTGCTCACCGAGTTCGAGCGACTGAACGAGCGAGGCGGAGTTCTCGGCGCGATGGAGACCCAGTACCAGCGCTCGAAGATTCAGGAGGAATCACTGCACTACGAGCGGCTCAAACACTCGGGAGAGCTCCCGATCGTCGGGGTGAACGTCTTCTTGAACCCCGATCCCGCCCGGCGGGGCGAGGTCGAGGTCTCGGCTCTCACCCGCGCCTCGGGCGAGGAGAAGGTCGCGCAGATCGCGCGACTTCGCGCCTTCCAGCGCCGGCACGAGGCTGAGGCCCGCGAGGCTCTGGACAAGCTCAAGCAAGTGGCAGCGGAGCGCGGCAACATCTTCGCCGAGCTTCTGAACACCGTGCGGGTGGCGAGCCTCGGGCAGATCACCCAGGCGCTCTACGAGGTGGGGGGCGAGTATCGCCGCGCGATGTAGAGCCACCGGAAGGGCGAGCCGGGGCGGCGTTTTCCGTTATATCCGGTCATATTTATAATGAGGCCGCTGAGGCCGCTAATGGGGCCGCGGTTTTTGGGTCCCAGGAGATTCGCCGTGCTCGAGGCGTCCACGATGCGCATCGCCGTCCAGGGCGGGCTCGCGGCCGCGCTTGCCCTGATTCTCGCCGGATGTGGCATCGACTCTCCCAACCGCCCCGAGGAAGAGGTTGAGGAGGGATTCATCTTGATCGAGGGGCACTCCGAGTGGAGCACGAATTC
>Ga0184637_10000436_pt1 | contig 31110 bp, 28 predicted proteins | sample PLM3_127_b2_FD_133143 | JGI IMG/M metagenome (GOLD analysis project Ga0184637, IMG submission 133143) | Groundwater sediment microbial communities from an aquifer in East River, Colorado, USA - PLM3_127_b2 | ecosystem: Environmental > Terrestrial > Soil > Riparian zone | place: USA: East River... | reverse complement strand
GCGCTCCGCCGATCGCGCAGCATCCATCGCCTCCTCGCCGGGCACGGTGATGAAAGAATGAAGGCGGCCGTCGAGGGCTTCGATGCGGTCGAGGACCTGCTGCGTCACCTCGACTGGCGAGACCTCACGGCGCTGAATGCGAGGCGCCAGCTCGTGGATCGTCATCGTGGCGAGCTCGCTCAAATCCCCTCCTGGATGACCTCACGCTGGCCATCGTGGCAGTCGAATCGCGCTGAAAACGCGGGCAGTCAACAGATCCAGGTGACGCTCGATTGCGCGGTCCGCGACGCCGTATGTCCTGCCTCATCCCGTAGCGAGAGGGTGTACACGATCCGAAAGGTGCCCTCGCACCGCGGAGGAGGCGAATCGGTCAGCCCGCGCCGGTTCATCACCAGCGTGTAGGTTCGATACGGTTCCGGCTCGTTGACGTATCGAGCTGCGATAGCGCCGGAAACACTCCCGCAGCCGCCCGTCCAGGTCCACGCGACCTGCACCCTGTTATCCCGGCCCGCTCGGGCGTCGAGCCGCGCCTGCAGCGGCGGACAAGGAGTGGCCGTCGGCGTTCGCGTGGGTGCCATTGTCCGCGTGAATGTGGGTGTGACAAGCACCGGCGAGCGCGTGACCGGCGTTCGGCTGGTAGCCGTTGGCGTCGGGGTGCGGGTCGGCGTTCGCATGGCGGTGGCTGTCGAGGTCGGCGTCTCTATCGTACCCACCAGCGGTGAGTCGCTGGCAATCGCACCCGGCGTGCCCGACCGACCTCGTTCGGCTGCGAGCGCGACAGAGAGCGGCGGTACGCTGACCGCGACCGCCGCGGCCGCTGAGACCAGCAGCGGTATCAGACCGAAGGTCAGGATGCAAAGCAGGAGCAGCCACTCGTTCGACTTGCGCCGTTCTCGTTCCACGTCGCGAGGCGCCTTCCCGGCCTGCTATTCGAGTTTTGGCAGAAAAGCATCAGGACGAAGGCGGATGAGCCTCGTCAGGTGGTCGTCGATCGCGCGCTCGGCCTGACGACGCTTCTGAAAGGCGCCCACCAGCATCAGGGCCAGCACGAGTGCGAGGGCGAACCCGACAACCATCAGCATCTTCAGGAGATCGATCGAGAAGAGCTGGGTGCCGTCGGTCGGCGTTACCGCGGTTGCCACGGCGAAAATGCCGCCCGAGCCAGCAACGATCCCCAGTACCGCCGTGATGCCCGCGGCGAACTGCAGTAGATCGCGGTTGGCCCGCCCGGCTCGCTCTTTTGCGATCTGCCAGCCCTGAAGGGCATCTACGATTTCCGGGTTACTGCCGTCGCCTTCGGCGCCTGAGCTCATGGAGTCATCTCCCTCCGACAGGGAGAGGGTGCACCTCTCCAGGCCGAGCCTCATTCCTCACGGCGGCGAGCGCCTGCCTGGCGCTGCGAAGCAACGCGCGCTCGCTGGGGTCAACCGCTTCCTCGCTCAGCCGGGAAAGCTCCGACGCCCATCCAGCAAGCGTCTCGGACATCAGCCTCGTTCGTGTGGGTCCCAGTGGAATTCGCCGAAGCCAGTCGAGATCGCGCCGCAAAAGCTCGAGTCGAAGCTCGACCTCGGTGTAGCGGCACGCAACCAACGGAAGACGTTCGCTCTTGCCGACCGAGTAGTCGGTCTCCGCGACGAGCTCGTGCGGCTCCTGCTTGAACAGTCCCGCCAGCAGCACAACCGTGCGTTCGCTGGGGACGGCGAGGCCCATCTCGAAGTGCGATACGGCCACCCTGGAACTGCCCAGTCGTGCCGCAAGGTCCGCCTGGGTCCAGGCTCGCTGCGTCCGCAAGAGGGCGATTCGCTGGCCAAGGGTCGGACGGGCCGTGGCTTTCGACGTCATCGGCGGATTATAGGTTTCGACGCAAGCCGGTCTCGCTAATCCACTTAGCAGACAGGGGCGACCCGGCCGATTACGGTACTGGGAAAGCAGACAGCGTCGGAGAGGGAGTGTCATGCAGATGCGGAAGCGTGCGCTCGTGACGGGCATCACCGGGCAGGACGGCTCGTATCTCGCGGAGTTTCTCCTGACCCAGGGCTACGACGTCATCGGAATGATCCGTCGCTCCAGCACGGTGAATTTCGAGCGGATCCGCGAGATCCAGGACCGGGTCACCCTCGTTGCCGGAGATCTGCTCGACCAGATATCGCTGATCGACATCTTGCGAGAGCATCGGCCCTCAGAGGTCTACAACCTCGCCGCCCAGAGCTTCGTTCAGACCTCCTGGTCGCAGCCCGTCTTCACGGGTGAGACCACCGCGCTCGGGGTGACGCGAATCCTCGACGCGATTCGGATCGTCGACCCGGATATTCGCTTCTATCAGGCGAGCACGTCCGAGATGTTCGGGAAGGTTCGCCAGGTGCCCCAGAACGAGCAGACCGCGTTCTACCCGCGGAGCCCGTACGGAGTTGCGAAGGTGTACGGACACTGGATCACCGTGAACTATCGGGAGAGCTATGGCATGCACGCATCGTCGGGCATCCTCTTCAACCACGAGTCCGAGCGGAGGGGATTCGAGTTCGTCACGCGCAAGATCTCGCATGCCGTGGCCCGTATCAGCCTTGGGCTCGCCGAGGACCTGCGCCTTGGAAACCTCGAATCGGAGCGTGACTGGGGTTACGCACCGGACTACGTGCGAGCTATGTGGCTGATGCTGCAGCAGGACCAGCCGGATGACTACGTCATCGCGACCGGGCAAAGCCACTCAGTGCGCCAGTTCTGCGAGCTGGCATTCGGCCACGTCGGGCTCGACTACCAGAAATACGTCGTCCAGGACCCTCAGTTCGTGCGCCCAGCCGAGGTGGATGCGCTCGTCGGCGATGCCAGTAAGGCGGCCAACATCCTGGGGTGGCGACCGGAGGTCTCACTCGAGGAGCTGGTCGGCCGTATGGTTGAGGCCGATCTCAAGCTGCTCGGAGGGACTTCCGCCGCCTCATAGACCCGGTGTTCGAAGCCGGGTACATACAATTACAGACTCTCGAGAGAGACCAGGGCATGAAGATCCGCCTGACACAGCACTCCGACCTGCCGTCCATCGTCGCCATTTACAACGCTTCGATTCCAGCTCACACGGCCACGGCGGACACCGCCCCGGTCACGGTGGACGAGCGGGAGGCATGGTTCGAAGCGCATCAACGGCCGGCGCGTCCTCTCTGGGTGGCAGAGAAGGACGACCAGATCGTGGGCTGGGTTAGCCTCTCGACGTTCTATGCGCGCCCGGCCTACGATCCCACCGTCGAGATCAGCTTTTACGTGGACCCCGATCACCAGCGCCAGGGCATTGGCCGGACCCTGGTGCAGCACGCGTGTGCCGCCGCACGAGGCCTGGGGATCATGACGATCCTCGCCGTAGTCTTCGCCCACAACGACGCCAGCTTGCGGCTTTTGGAGTCGGTGGGCTTCGCGCAGTGGGCTCACTTACCCCGGATCACGCACATGCCCGAGGGTCGGCGCGATGTGCTCATTCTCGGCCTCGAAGTGTCGTGAAGTTTCAGCCACGGCCGCGTCGTTTAACGACGTAGAAGGCAAGTTGGGTTAGTCACCTCCCGGGGCCGTGAGCACCCGGATCAAAGGCCCGAGCGGGACCGAGGGGTCCAGCGGGTTCCTGGCGTGCGCGGCCTCGATGAAGCGGTCCGCGTCCTCTGGCAGCATGAGCCGGTCGCGCGTGAGGCGATCGCAGACCCGCTGCACGGCCTCGACGTAGGCCTCGTGGCTCGGGTAACGCTCCTCGATCGACGGCCGGGGGTCGCCGTTCGCTTCGCGCTCGGCGCGTGTACGGGCGAAGGGCACAAAGCTGCCCGTATTCCAGAACTGCTCCCCCTCCGCGAAGCCGGCCCTGCGCAGCGACCAGCCGTTGTACGTCCCCAGGGGCACCTCGACGTCAGGGTAGCGGAGCCCGCCGATGCTGTTGCCATCCACGTCGACCATTGGCACGCGCGTCGGGTACTCCTGGCCCGTGACAGGCTCCGGCGGAAAGACGCTCATGATGCCGCTCTCGTCGAAATCGGGACCGTAGTTGTAGCGCGGCAGGCGGCTGGGGCCGCCAGGCAGGTTCACGCCCGGTATCTTCGGGTAGCGGGCGAACACCTCGTTGGCGTCGACCAGCGTGCTGTCCGAAGTTCGGGGCAGCAGCGTCGGGGGCGGAGCGGTACCGTTGGATGCCCACTCGTCCAGCAGCATTAGGGCGGCCCGTCGGTACGGCGCCGCGGACATGTCGTTGGCGGTCAGCTGGCCGATCCAGATCGGATCGTGCACCGGCCGCGCCATGTGCGGCGCGGCGGTGAGATGGTACATGCGCGTCGTCTCGGGAGGCTCGACATCGCCGCCATCACGAGGGTCGGTATGCGCCAGCGAGACGTGGCGGACCCAGTAGTCGCCCTCGGTGTGCGTGTGAATGACGAGCGGGTCGGTCGAGGGTCGCTTCCAGAGGCCGTCCACGCGGCCGCTGAACGGGTCCGGGACGGTGTTGAAGGTGAAAGGGTAGTACTCAGCCGGCCACTCGTGCTCTTCGTGCTGCCGTGGATAGCGCCCGACCTGCGCGAAGCGGGTGTTCTGGAAGAGGCGACCGCTGCCGGTGTGCGTGTGCACGCCGTCGAACAGCTTCCTGCCCTCAGCGTCCTCGTTCCAGCCCTCGTAGACGTACTCGCGCACCACGCGGCCGCCCATTGATTGGCCCGTGCCGTACATCCTGTCGACGTGCCCCTCGAATGGGTTGGGGTTACCGGTTGAGTCCTGGGTCGCAAACCGGATCGTCGATAGCAGGTCTCGGATCCCCAGGAAGCCCAGCCCCATGACCTTCGAGCCCTCGGTCTCATAGATGAGCTCGTAGATCCAGCCCGGCTTGAAGCCGCCCTTGATATAGAGGTCGTTCACCGACCGCGTGAGCACGACTTCGCCGTCCCGCAGCTCGGCCCTCGCGAGCTCCCACTCTGAGTCGGGAACGGGAACTCGGGCGTCTTGTTCGCGTTCGCGAATCGTGAGCGTAGCGGTGGCTCGATCGAGGACGGAATAGGGCTGCACGTTCTCGCCGCCTTCGGCACCCGCGCTCAGGCCAAGCGAAAGCACCTCGGGCTGGATGGTGCTGAACTCCTGCCGCACTTTGCCACGCAGCGGCTGCCCATTCTCCTGGGCCTCGGGCAGATACGCCACGACGTTCGTGCCGCGGTCGATCAGGTCACCCTGCCAGCCGGACCACATGACCGAGTAGCCCAGCCGCATCAGGAATCCGTCTCCCGCGGACTCAGGGTTCGTAAAGTCTCGACCCTTCCCATAATTGAACGCGGAGATGGCGGCCCGGCCACCGCGGTTGGAGAACTCGTAGAGGAGACGCCGGTTGCCGCGCCCCATATCGACCGGCTTGACGATGTCCAAGGTGCCGGAGAACTCGACCATGCCCTCTCCGTTGCGCGGCGCCAGGTCGAGGTCGCAGATGTAGGGAAGTCCCTCTTCATCGGGGTCTACGGTGTAGTGAACTTTCCCCGCCAGCCACTCGTAGTCGCCGGTATCGCCGAAAAGGATGCCCCCCGCGAAGGGCTGGCTTCGCTCGACCTCGATCCGGACCTGGTTGCGTGCCATGACCATCCCTCCCCTTACCCTCGCCCGATGAACGGCATCTTGGTCGCCATGACGGTCAGGAACTGCGCGTTCGCGTCGAGCGGCAGGCTCGCCATGTAAACCACCGCCCGGGCAACGTGCTGAACGTCCATTGTCGGCTCGACCGCGATCGCTCCATTCGCCTGCGGTACCCCGTTCTTCATCCCAGCTGCCAGCTCGGTCTCCGCGTTCCCGACGTTGATCTGGCCGCACGCGATGTCGTACTTCCGGCCGTCCAGCGCGGTGGACTTCGTCAGGCCCGTGATTGCGTGCTTGGTCGCCGTGTACGGCGCCGAGTTCGGCCTCGGAACGTGGGCTGAAATCGAGCCGTTGTTGATGATCCGCCCACCACGCGGCTCCTGGTCCTTCATGATCCTGAAGGCCTCCTGGGTACACAGGAACGTCCCCGTGAGGTTGGTGTCGACGACTGCTTTCCATTGCTCGTGCGTCAGGTCTTCCAGGAGCGCGCGGGGGGAGCTGACTCCGGCGTTGTTGAACAGCAGATCGAGTCGGCCGAAGGTCTCGCGCGTCCTCGCGAACAGCGCGCTGACCGAGGCCGGGGCCTGCACGTCGGTAGGAACCGCCAGCGTGGGTGCGCCCGTGCCCTCCGCCGCCGCTGCCTCCAGGAGATCCGCGCGGCGGCCCGCGAACACCACCGACCAGCCATCCTCCAGGAGCGCGAGCGCGGCAGCCTTGCCGATCCCGCTGCCGGCCCCAGTGACGATGGCGACTTTCTGACTCAAGGTTCCGTCCTCTTTCCCCTCTCCCCAACCCTCCCCTGCAGGGGGGAGGGAGTGCCGTTCCGCGGATCGCGAACTAGCCCCAGAGCTCCTGAGATGCGAGCCGAGCCCCCTCGACCAGCGCTTCGAGCTTGGCCCAGCAGATCTTCGCGTGGCCCACTCGGGTACCAAGGCCGCAATCGGTGCCCGCGATCACGTTCTCGCGGCCCAGGATCCGAGCGTAGCGGACGATGCGGTCGGCGACGAGGCGCGGATGCTCGACGAAGTCGCTGAAGTGCCCGACGACGCCGGGGATGAGCAGCTTCCCGTCGGGGAGCCATGCCTCTTCCCACACGCGCCACTCGTGCTCGTGCTGGGGATTGGATGACTCGATGGAATAGGCGCCGACGCGCGCCCGGAGCACGATGTCCACGAACTGCTCCAGGGGTAGATCGTGCTTGTGTGGGCCGTGATAGCTCCCCCAGCACATGTGGAGCCGGACGCGGTCCTCGGGAATGTCACGCAGCCCGTGATTGAGAGCGGCCGTCCGCATTTCGGCGACTTTCCGATACTCGCTCAGGTCCAGGTCCGGGTGCACCTGCCAGCCGTCCGCCAGATCCGGATCGTCGATCTGGAGGAGGAAACCCGCGTCGACGATCGCCCGGTACTCCTCGTGCATGGCATCCGCGATGGCGTAGAGGAAGGCCTCGTCGCTGGGGTAGTAAGCATTCTTCAGCCAGTGCTCGATGGAGCCCGGCGCCACGGCGGGCAAGTAAACCTCGTTCGCCTCCACGCCTTGAAGGGCCGCGCGGAAGTTCGCGATGTCAGTCTGGACCGCCCCGTGGCCGACGTACGTGAGCGGGCCCGTGCAGGTGTAGACGACCCGCCGGAAGCCGCCCGCGCGGCCCAACGCGCCCGCAGAGGCGAAGTACTCCGGAAACTCCCTGATGTCTCGGCCAGAGATCGGCGAGACGTAGGGCTGCGGTGTTGGCTCGATCCCGCCGAAGCGGTCACTCACGTAGTCGCTGAACGATGTCTTGCTCAGCTCGCCGTCGTTCACGGTGTCGATGCCGATCTCGACCTGGCGGCGGACCGCCTCGATCACAGAATCGCGAACCAGCGTGCCCAGAGCCTGAGTATCGTACTGCTCACCCTGGCTCCTGGCGGCCATCATGGCTCTCACGTCATCGGGCCGCGGCAGCGTCCCCTGGTGCGTCACCAGGATCCGATCGGTGCTGCGTTGCATGTTCAGCTCCAGACCCGCGTGGCGACCTCACGCACGCGCTTGAGCTTGCGCCACTGGTCTTCCTCGCTCAGCTTGTTGCCGGGGAAGCTGGAAGCAAAACCGCATTGTGGACTGACGGCGAGCCGGTCTACCGGCAAGAAGCGGCTGGCATCGTCGATCCGGCGTATCACCGCGTCGGCCGCCTCGAGACTCGGGAATTTCGTGCTCACGAGTCCGAGCACCGCGACCTTGTCGGGCGGGACGAAGCGAAGCGGCTCGAAGCCGCCCGCGCGGTCGGAGTCGTATTCGAGCAGCAATCGCTGGTGATGCAGGCCGGCGAAGAGCCGTTCCGCGATCGGGTCGTACGGCCCCTCCCGGTGGTACGTGCTCTGGCGATTGCCACGGCAGATGTGGATGCCAAACGTCACGCCCGAAAACCCGGCGATCACGGCGTTGTCGGCCCTGATCGCCCGCTCCATGCTCTCGTCCGGGTCGTCGCCGCGGGCCCGCAACGCCGCCTGCCACGTCGGATCGACGTACGCCGTGTACGCGGGCGCATCGATCTGGACATATTTGCAGCCGGCCGCGACGACCTCCTGCACCATCTGTCGCTGCACGGCGATGAGGTCCTCGAGAAACTCGTCGACGTCTCGATAAACGTCCCTCGAAGAGGCGGCGTCGTACCGCTGCATGATGCGCGCGGGCCCGAGGATCGTGACCTTCGCGGGTACGTTCGCGACGCTCTGGGCGAAGCGGAACTCCTCGAGGGGCCGGTTGCGCACCAGGCGGAGCCGGGATTCGGCCCTTTGCGGCGAGCCGAGCGTAGGGTCCTCTGACTTCGTGCCCGGCCGCGCCTTCTCGGGCGGCGCGTCAGGTCGGAACGGCACGTTGCCGCCCAGCGACAGGCCGCTCACTGCCGACGCGAAGCTGTCCTGGAAGTTAGTGCGCCTGAACTCGCCGTCGGTCACGACGGGAAGCCCCAGCGCCTCCTGCCTGGCGATTGCGCCGCGGATCGCCTCGTCCTGGGCTCGGCGGAGCTCGTCGTCGCCGAGCTGGCCCCCGGCGTGCTGGACGAACGCTTCCTTCAGCGCTGCCGGCCGCAGGAGGCTTCCGACGACGTCGATTCGGAGGTCATCGAGGGGCCCGCTGGAACGGTCGGCCAGTTGAGAACCTCCGAGCGTGCAGGCAGAATGTACTGCTTCGTGGTTAACGATGTGAGCGGGAGGCGGCGATGGCTTACCTCGGGCATCTGGTTATCGACTCAGATTCCCACATCCGCGAGTACTGGGACCTCGATCGGACCTACAAAGACAACATGGATCCCGAGTACCGCGAAATGTACGCGCGCCTGAGCGAGGCGGTGAAAGCCAAACAGAAGCGATCGGGCGACGTCGGGCTTGGCGACCTGCTCTGGCCGAGGCTCCCGCAACACCCGATGGGTGTCTACGACGCCTTCGCAGGGCCGAGAGATGGCCCGGAGGAGAGTAACGGCGCCGGACCGGATCGGGCTATCAGCAACGCTGGCGTGAAGATCGATCCCGCCTGCCACTGGGACCCCACGATTCGCCTGCGCGACATGGACACGGCAGGGGTAGACGTTAGCGTGATGTTCGCCAGCCAGTCCGATGGCTTCTGCATGCTGAACGATGTCGGTTTCGAGAGCGCTCTGCAGCGTGCCTATCACCGGTTCATGAACAACTACTGCGCAGGGTCGAATGGCCGGCTGCGCTGGGTGGGCAACTCCAATCTGCGTGACATCGACGAGTCCGTCGCTCAGCTGCGGCACTGGACGAAGGAGGACGACAGCTTCGCGGGCATGTTCATCTCCCGCGCTATGCCCGACGGCACGATGCTCGACAACCCGGTATTGCACCCCCTGTTCGCGGCCTCCCAGGAGCTGGACATGCCGATCTGGGTGCACGGTGGAGCGAACCGTCCGCCGCTGACGCCGTGGGTGCACGGGCCGAACGCCGTCTACCACGGCCTCGGCGGGATGTACGCGCTGAGCGCGCTCATCGGCGGCGGAGTGTTCGACTTGTTCCCGAAGCTCCGCATCGGCATCTTCGAGAGCGGCTGTGGCTGGATGCCGTGGATGATCGAGAAGCTCGACGACGGCTTCCGACCCGGTTCCTCACAGAACCCCTACTTGAAGCGGACCGCGTCGGAGATCCTCGCCAGCGGCCAGCTCTTTTGCTCGCTAGACGCCGACGAAGGGCTGATCGAGCACGCGGTGACGGAGCTCGGCGAGGATGTGCTGTTGCTGTCGACCGACTATCCGCACAACGGCACGTGCTGGCCGAATGGCGTCCCGTTGATCACGGAACGGGACATGCCGGACAGCGCGAAACTGAAAATCCTGGGCGAGAACGCGACCCGCTTCTTGCCGAGCCTGGCAAGGTGGGCTCCGACAGGCCCGGCCCCCGCCCGCGCCTGATCCTGAGCCTTATCGTTTGCGCAGCCAGAAGGCAACACGAATGGCGAGCAGCGCCGCGACGATGATGGCGTACGTTAGGGGCTGATTTACGTCGATCTTGACGCGCCAGATGAAGTGGAGCACCGCCAGCGCCCCGGCCACGTAGACGAGCTGGTGGAGGCGAACCCAGCGCTGATAGCCGAGCCGACGAATCGAATCGGTCGTGGAGGTCAGCGCTAGCGGGACCATGAGCACGAGCGCGGCGAAGCCAACGGTGATAAACGGCCGCTCGATGATGTCGAGGAGTATGGCCTGCCAATCGAGGAACTGGTCCAGGAGCAGGTACGTCAGGAAGTGGAGCGACGCGTAAGAGAAGGCGAACAGGCCAAGCTCGCGTCGGATGCGTGGCGGCCACGTCCAGCCGAAGAGCCGCCTGGCTGGCGTGCACGCAAGCGAAGCAACCAGGAACACGAGGGCGGTGAGCCCGAGCTCGTTCTCGACCTGGGCGATGGGATTCGCGCTCAGCTCGGCCTGGGTCGCGCGGACGAGGATGGAGGCGAGCGGGATGAGGCCGCCCAGAAAGATGCCCGGTTTCAGCCAGACGAACGGCTCCCGCTTCCGTGGCACGAAGGGTACCCACGAAGGGAATGGCGCGCTCGGGGTTGCGGTCTTGGCCATTTGCTAGAAATTCGCCTTGAGGTCGAGGCCCGAATAGAGGCCCGCGACCTGCTCGCCATAGCCGTTGAAGGGGAGCGTGGGACGGCGTCCAAGATCCCCGATCCGACGCTCCGAGGCCTGGCTCCACCGTGGATGGTTCACCTCGGGATTAACGTTCGCGTAAAAGCCCTACTCGCGGGGCGCCGCCAGGGCCCAGGTCGTCTGCGGCTGCGTCTCGGTGAAGCGCATGCTTACGATCGACTTGACGCCCTTGAAGCCGTACTTCCACGGCACCACCAGGCGGAGGGGTGCGCCGTTCTGGTTCGGCAAGATGTCGCCGTACATCCCCACCGCGATCAGCGTGAGGGGATGCATCGCTTCGTCCAGTCGAAGTCCCTCGACGTAGGGCCACTTCAGCACGGGGAAGCGCTGGCCGGGCATTTGCTCCTGGTCGAGGAGCGTGGTGAGCTCGACGAACTTCGCCTTGCTCGTTGGCTCCAGGCGCTTGATGAGATCGCCCAGCGGGAATCCCTGCCAGGGGATCACCATCGACCATGCTTCGACGCAGCGCATACGGTACACGCGCTGCTCGATCGGGAACCACGTCAGCAACGTGTCGATGTCGATCGTCTGCGGCCTGGCCACCTCGCCTTCGACGCTTATAGTCCAGGGCCGCGGCCGGAGCTGGTGCGCGTTGCGTGCCGGATCGCCCTTCTCGAGGCCGTACTCGTAGAAGTTGTTGTACGTCGTGGCGTCGCGGCGCGACGTCTGCGACTCGTCGGTGTCGTAGCTCGTATTCGCCACGACGGCCAGCAGCGGGCTCTCGCCTGCCGGCGGCTCCTCGAGGGGGTCAGGGGGCGGTCCTTTCTCGACCAGCCATAGCAAGCCGCTGCCCACTGCACCCGCGGTCGCCACGCTCAGCGCGCCATTCTTGATGAACTCGCGCCGGTTGACGTACAGCTGCTGTGGGGTGATCTCGCTGCCGGGTGGCTCTTTTGGCGGACTCGACATGTCGATTCGTTATCTTTCCTTCCTGAGAGAGAACGGAGGCCGTCGCACGATAGATGTGTACCACACCCGGGGTGGCTGAAAAGTGAGTCGGTACACTACGCGGGGCCGAAAGGCTTAGAGTAGTATCCTGAGTTAGAAGTGCATTGAATAAGTGGCTCTGCACAGGGTAGCCTCCTATAGTCTGTGGAGGAGGGTTCCCCGTGCGCACTGGACGCCCAAAGGCAGCGCTGACTGTCTCCGACGACGAGCGTGAGACCCTGGAGCGATGGATGCGCCGTCCGACGACGGCGCAAGCGTTGGCGCAACGGGCGCGGACGATCTTGGCCTGCGCCGACGGACGGACGAACACCGAGGTGGCGGCAGATCTGGGTTTGGACCAAGCAGACCGTGGGCAAGTGGCGCGCACGCTTTGTGGCGCAGCGGTTGGATGGCCTGCTCGACGAGCCCCGGCCCGGCGCGCCGCGAACCATCACCGATAGCGAGGTCGAACGGGTGATCGCCCTCACGCTGGAAACGACACCGGCCGATGCGACCCACTGGAGCACGCGTGGCATGTCGCGTCAGGCCGGCTTGAGCCAAAGCGCCATCAGCCGAATCTGGCGGGCCTTTGCACTGCAGCCCCATCGCACGGAAACCTTCAAGCTCTCCCGTGACCCCTTGTTCATTGAGAAGGTGCGGGACATCGTGGGGCTGTACCTCAACCCACCAGATCGTGCCCTGGTGCTGTGTGTGGACGAGAAGACCCAAATCCAGGCTCTTGATCACACCGCCCCTTGCTGCCCATGCGACCGGGTCAGTTGGAGCGGCGCACTCACGACTATCAACGCCATGGCACCGACCAGATTTTCGCAAGCCTTGCCCGTTATTGTCAGCGGACTTCCCACGCAGGACACTAGGAGGGGGTTACCGAAAGACCCCCTCGACGAGGTACGTGTTCACCTCATCCTCGTCCATACCGATGACTTCCTGGAAAACGTAGTCGTTGTGTTCACCCAGGAGCGGCGCCCGGCGTGCCGGCGCGGGTGGGGCCTCGGAGAGCCGAAAGCCCCAGTCCTCGACGAGGGCGGTTCCGAGCTCTGGATGCTCCACCTCCCGCCAGACCTGACGCTCCCGCAGTTGCGGGTCGCGCTTCAGGAGCTGCTCGAAGTTGTTGACCGGCGAGGATGGGACTCCGGCCTCCTGGAGCGACTGTGCGACCTCTTCAGGCGGTCGCTCGGCCGTCCATGGCTCGATGATGGCCCGCAGATTCTCTTCGTGCGCCTTCCGTCCCGCCAACGTTGCGTAGTCGGGGTGATCCGCCAGGTCGGGCCGCTCGATGACCCCACACATCCTGGCCCACTGGTCGTCGGTGAAGACAGAGACCGCGCACCAGACGTCATCTCCCTGGCAGCGATATACGTCGTGCGGAGCGGCCGCGTCGTGGCGATTACCGGGCTGAGGAAGCGGCCTTCCGTTCGCCGTGTACTGCAGGACCGCGGGCCCCGTCCAGCAGATCGTCGACTCGTACTGCGACAGCTCGATGCGCTGTCCCTTGCCGGTGCGCCGGCGATAGCGGAGCGCAGCAAGGATCGCGACCGCCGCCTGCAGCGGGTTGCAGCTAACGTCCGGATGGGAGTAGGGCGTCGGGCTGGCAGGCGGGCGATCGGGAAAGCCGGAGATCATGTTCAGGCCGGCCATCGCCTGGATGCCCCAGCTGTATCCTCCGTAGAAGGTGCGCGGCCCGCCCTCGCCCATCGTCGGCATCGCGAGGTAGATCAGGTCGGGGCGGACCTCCCGCAGCGTTTCGTACGCGAGGCCAAGATTTTGCAGCACGTGAAGCGTCCGATTCGCGATGAATACGTCACTCACTGCAACGAGACGCTTCACGACGTCTTTGCCTTGCGGCGTGCTGAGGTCGATTGTGACGCTGAGCTTGCCCGGGTTGAACTTATTGTGGAACCAGGCTGTGTTTATGGGCGACTTGCCGGGCGGCCCGTTCTGGCGGCTGCCGCCGGCGGTCGCAATGCTCCTTTCGGACTCGACGCAGATCACCTCGGCGCCGTAGTCCGCCAGCATCTTGGCGGCCGCCGGCCCCGCGGCGAGAACGGCGAAATCCACGATCCGCACACCACTCAGTGGGAGGCGGCCATTGGTTTCTGTCACTAAATAACTCCGCTGGTCCGAAGCGACTCGATCTCCCCTTTGGATAGGCCGAGCTCGGACTCGTAGATATCGGCGTTGTGCTCGCCGAGCAAAGGCGCTCGTCGCGGCCGATGGATTGGCGTCTCGGACATCATGAAGGGCGGCCCAGGGTACGTGAAAGATCGGCCGAGGTTATCGTGCTCGACTTCCGCGAAGAAGTTACGGGCCGCGAGCTGCGGATCACTCAGCATGTCCTCCACGGTGTGGACGGCTCCGGACCACATTCCCAGTCGTTGCGCGGCATCCACCGCCTCTTCCCGAGTGAAGCGGACGATGAAACGCTGAAACACCTCGTCGATGTGGTGATAGACGTCGGCTTCTCGGCGGTACGCAGGGTCCTTGAAGCGCTCCTCTCCCAGATCCTCGGCCATCCTTGCCGAGTCCATCCAGGCGACGACGCCTTCCCACTGCCCGAGGCGGCCGCCAAAGCGAAAATCGCCATAGCCATCGCTGCACTTGAACAGGCCATTCAGCGCGCTGGCGTGGAAGTCTCCGACGCGCGGTTTCCGCAGCTCGCCGAGCGTGTAGTACTGGGGCATCGATGTCATCAGAGTGAGCGGCATACACGCCTGGACCGACACGTCGAGGTGCTGGCCGGTACCAGTGTGCTCCCGCATCTCCAGCGCGATCAGTACGCCAGCCGCCGCTTCCGTCGATGCCTGGTGCAGAGCGGGGCCACCGCCCATCATCACCGGCGGACGGTCGGGCCACCCGCACATCCACAGCAGACCGCCCGCGGCTTGGCCGATCAGCTCTTCGCCCTCGTAGTGGCTGTAAGGCCCGGTCTGCCCGAACGGCGTGATCGACGCGACGACGATGCCTGCCTGCTCGGCGGCCAGGTCCCCATAGCTGAGGCGGAGCCCCCCCAGCCAGCCTGGCTTGAAGGTCTCGATCACGACGTCCGACTTCGCCGCCAGGCGCTTGAATAGGGCGGCTCCACCGCTCTTCTCGAGGTCGAGCGTGATGCCGCGCTTATTGGCATTGAAGTGCCAGTGAAAGAGGCTGCGCTCGACGCCCGGAGTGTCCTCGAAGAAGGGCCCGATCCTACGCACGGGCCCGCCGTCCGGGGGCTCGACGCGGATCACGTCTGCACCGAGGTCGGCGAGCAGCTTGCCGCAGTACACGCCCATCGGCCCCGCGAGGTCCAGGACGTGCAGCCCCTCCAGAGCTCCGCCGCTGGTTTGGGGTTGAGAGCCGTTCATGACAAGACCTCGAGCTGCGTGTAGCTGCCGTTGGCGTCAATCATGACCTGCACGTCGGGACCCACCGCGGCACGGATCTCGCTCAGCGCTGCCCGGTCGACCTCCCAGCACGTAGTCAGCCCCGTCCTCGTCGGTGGATGGCGAGTGAATCTCCCGTGCATAGCGCAAATGAACCGGGTGGGTGCTCCATTCGGCGAGCTTCATGCCATCCCCCTTTTTTGATCTTTTGTGGCGAGCGGCCCTTCGTGAATTAGACTCGGCGCGCCGCCTTGCGCTCGATCGCAAGCCCCTGGAGCTCCGGTGCGCGGATTTCGCTGGGTGCGACGACGAGGGAGCAGGGTGGACCCATCGCGTTGACGCCGGCCGTTACCTGCAGGCTGCTCGGCGGCTGAATATATGCGACGCGGCCGCCTCCAACTCGGAACGGCCGATCGTGCCCCGGGTAGAGGACCTCGGCGGCGTTCAGGATCTTGCGGGCGCTGGCCCGCGCGTCGTCCTCGTCCCAGAAGATGAGGGATGGGCACTCATCCAGCGCGGTCTGCGCGTTCGGGAGGGCGTCGCCGCACACCACCACCGAGTCGTCGCCCTGCTGAACGACGAGCGAGATGCTTCCGCGGGTATGGCCCGGTGTCAGGATGACGCGCACCCCATCATCGATCTCGTCGCCCTCCTGGACCTCTCGAATGTTGCATCGCTCCAGGATGGTCCACGTGTACTCGGGCGTTGCCCAGTCCTGGGGGTGCGGTGCCTTGGCGTACTCGATCTCCCAGGGATGAAGCAGGAACTCGGCGTTTTTGAAGACGTCGGCGTTCAGGATGTGGTCCCAGTGGCTGTGGGTCAGCACCACCGTGTCGATATCCGAGGGCTCGAGGCCAAGCCGGCGCAGGCTGTCGATGAGCAGCGGCCGGCGGCCCACGTGGGCGACGTCGACGAGGATGTTCTTCGACCCCCGAATGAGCGTGACGCCACAGAAGGCGGCGCGCCCCTGGTCCATGTTGACGCTCCAGCCTTCGAGCACGAGATCGAGGTTTGGCATCGCAGCCTCCTTCAGAACTCAGCGGCGTCCAGCGGAGAGGGGGGTGGCTTGTCCCCTCCCCCCTTGCGGGGGAGGGTTAGGGAGGGGGGTGCGTCTCTAAGCCAGCACTAACGACGTCGCGCCCTTGCCGACGCCTTTGGTGGAGTCGTAGCGCCAGTGCTCCGGCTGCACGTCGATGTAGAGCTCCACGGTGTTGTCGTCGGGGTCCTTCAGGTACGCGCTGTGCGTCACCCCGCCGTGGTCCACGATCCGATCGACCGAGACGTCTTTCTCGGCAAGCTCAGCCAGAGCCGCCTTCAGCTCTTCGTCGGTCGTGCCGACCTTCAGCGCGAAGTGGCTCAAGCCGATCCGGCCCCGCTGCGCGTTCGGGTCGTCGACCTGCGTGAGCAATAGCTCGTGGTGGGTGCGGCCGCCTTCACCCGCGTAGAACACGGAGCGCCCACCCATCGTGGCGATCTGTCGCATACCGAGCACGTCGCCATAGAAATGGGCTGAAGCCTCTAGATCGCGTACCCCGAGGACGATGTGGCCTAGCTCGCGAATGTGCATGGTGCTATCTCCTCGCGACTTCGTGATACGCCGGGCGCGGCAGGACCACCTCGGCCCCGCGCTTCGCGCACTCGGCCGCGTACGTATCGTAGATCGACGGGTCCTCCTCGTCATACTGGATCTGATCGGGCGCGCCGCCCTCCTCTCCAGCGCCCTGGCGCCGGTCGAGGGCGCCGAGCCGGAAGGCCAGATACCGAGCCGGCGTCGGGCCGGTGTTGAAGTGCTGGTGGAACTCGTTCTCTTTCGGCGAGAGGACGCTTCCGTCCTTCCAGTCCACCCTGCGGCGCTCCTCGCCCCCGAACCAGAGCATGGAGTAGCCTTCGCCGTTGAGCACGATGACGTGGGCGCCGACGTTGTGCCGATGCCCCGCCTTATAGGTACCGGCGGGGAAGTCGCTGCAGTGCGCAGCCATCTGGTTGTTGGCCAGCAGGAAGCCCATGCGCAGGTTCCCGTAGCCCCGGCCCGGCCGATCCCTCAGGGTGAACGCTCGAATGTCGGGCACTAGGTTCGTCTTCCAGAGCTGCTCCTCGAGCTGCTCGCCACGCGCCGAGAAATAGTCCTCCTCGCCAGCGTAGCGGTCGTCGAAGACATAGTCGCAGTCGAACGCGAACTTCGAGTTGCGATAGAGGTTCATCACCATCGGCGCGTTGGTGACGGCGAAGAGGCGGGCGGGCCGCTGGCCGTCCAGGTTGTAGTGCTGGTACCAGCAGTTCAGCGGTGGTGAGAAGATGCTTCCCTTCTGCCACTCCACAGTCTGCTTGGGCTTCCCTGCTTGCCAGAACGTCGTCGCTCCCCGCCCGTCAACCACGAAGACTCCCGCCTCGAACATGTGATGGACGGGCTCCGTGTGTCCAGTGGGGGCTATCTCGATGACCCAGCCGTCGTCCGCTTCCTGTTCGGCGAGATTCACAAACGCGCCGTTCTGCCCAAAACGGGGCCACGGCTTCGTCTCGGTCGTGTACAGGCTATCCAGGTGGGAGCCGGCGTAGCTGGGTATGCCCTCCCCTTCACGCCACTGCCGATAGGGGCTCGTTCTCGACGCGCCGTCGTGGCGCCGGCGTCGCCCGTTCTCCTCCATTACTGGAGGACCCACTCGTGGGCGTTCCACGCTTGATTGGCTCGGCTCGTCTTCTTGTTGACGACGTTCTGCAGCCGGTTACCGACCATGATCGTCTCGGCGTTGTACCAGAGGTCGAGCAGGGTGACGTTCTCCGTAATGTGGCGAACGATCTGTTGGAGCATTGGAACGCGCTCCCGTTCGGAGATCGTCACCATGTACTTGTCGATCATCGCGTCGAACTCGGCGTTCATGTAGCGAGATCGGTTGCTTCCGGTGAAGCGGTTCGCCGCCAGGGTGGCCTCGCGGCTGTGGAGCCGGTCCACGCTGAGGATGTCGTTGTTCTGCCGCCATAGTCGCACGCCGGGGAAGGTGGCGTTGAATTCGCGGTCGTTTCGCTGCGCCTGGGGAATGATGAAGGGCTCGGCGGCAATGCCCACCTGGCGGAAGTAGTCGGCCGCGCTGAAGAGGCCCATCTCGTGGGTGTCCTCGCCACCGCTGGTCCGCACCTCGAGTGGTAGCGTCTGGCCGGACGCATCTCTGAAGAAACCATCTGCTCCGCGGGCGTAGCCGAGGCTTTCGATCAGCTGGATCGCACGGCGCGGATCGTACTCGTACTTCACGATGAAAGGCTCGATGTCGCGGAAGGCGGGCTCACCCGGGTGGAACAGGACGTCTGCGAGCGGGGCCGCGTTGTAGAGGAGCGTCTCGTTCATCTGTTTGCGGTCCATCGCGTGGAGCAGCGCCCGCCTGAAGCGAACGTCGAGGAGGACCGGTGGGTTCGGATTCAGCATCTGGGGCCAGAGCGCGATCCAGTTGCTGAACCCAACGTCGATGTACCCGTCCTTCCAGTGCTCCTTGAGCTCCATCGACTGCTGGAGAGACAGGTTGCGGCCAAGGGTCAGCTGCACCTCTCCCGCGAGGATGGACGCGATGAGCGCATTGTTGTCTGGAATGAACCTGACCGTGATCTCGTCGATCTTCGGTCGTCCGAATATGTACCCGTCGTACGCCGACATGATGAGGTGGCTGTCTCGGGCGAACTCCTTCAGGCGGAAAGGGCCTGCCCCGATGAACTGTTCGTTCCAGTAGGGGTGGGAGAGAACGGCTAGCTTGTCCTCGACGAAGGTGCGCTCGAGGATGTGCTTGGGACGGACGTTGAGCAGCAGGTTGTCCGCCCGGATGTACGTCGATTTCCAGTGCGCCACGAGCGTTCGAGCGTCGCGAGCTTGCAGGGACTCGACGTAGTCCCACTCCGGGTCCTCGAAGACAGGAAGGTCCTTGTCGCGAGAGAGATCGGCGGTGAAGAGCAAGTCCGCTGTCGTGATGGGCGTGCCGTCGTGCCACACGGCATCCGAGCGGAGCGTCCAGCTCGTCTCCATCCGTCCGTCGGGAAGGACCTTCCAGAGGCCGTTCTCGAGGGTGGGAGCCGCCTCAGCCAGCTGTGGGCGTCGCCTACCCAGCTCGTCCATATAGGTGAGTCCGGCGTTCATCAGCTCTTCGAGAGCGTCACCCCCCTGGTAGGTGCCGGATCCGGCAACAACGTTGTCCGCGCTGATCGTCGGTGGGTTGCTCATGATCGCCGCGGTAATGCGTTTGGGGCCGGTGATCTGGGCGCCGGGCGCAGCCGCCTGGCGGTCCCCCGGTTGGGAGGCAGGACCACAAGCCGTTAGGAGTAGCGGGACCACCAGCAGTGAAATCCAAATCCGCACCTTTGACCTCCCGGGCGTTCGTTTCCCCACGCAATTAACCATAGCAGCCACGCTCAGGTCAATGAGGTCGCCCGCCGTCGGGATGTTGTGTCCGGCGCAAACGCCCACATCGCCGCGGCCACGACCAGGAGCGTGACGGCCACCGCCATGAACGCCGGCCCGAACCCCAGTTCCTCGGCGACCAGGCCGAGTAGTAGCGGCGCGGTGATTCCGCCAATGTTCTGCAGCAGCGACCACACGCCGAGGAACGAGCCGCGGCGATCCTCCGGCGCGAGGTCCATCGCGTAGGCCTGAGACGCGCCCATGCAGATCCCCTCGCCGAGCCCATAGACCAGGACCATCACCACGATAGAGGCGTGGTCGCCGCTGATCGCGAGCAGGTAGGCCGCGACGGCGAGCACGCCGAGCCCGGGAACGAGAGTGCTCTTTCGCCCGAATGTATCGACCAGATACCCGTTCGGGAACGAAACGACGAGGGATATCGCCGCCGCCAGCGTGATGAGAGTTCCGACGTCCGGAGCGGACAGGCCGATCTCCTGCGTGACGTAGACGGGCAGGATCGCGGCGAACACGCCCTGGTGCATCATGCTGATGGCGAAGGTGGCGGCGGCAATGGCGAGAAAGGGCCGATTCATGAACATCTGGCCGAGCAGGTCGAATGCGATCCCATGTCTTTGCCGGGCTGGCTCCGCCGCCGCCTCGGGGCGCGTCTCGCCGACCAGCCGTAAAACCATCGCCAGGATGACGACCTTGGTGAAGCCATTAAATAGGAAGATGGTGCGCAGATCGAACGCCGCGGCGATCCCGGCGCCGACCATCGGGCCGGCGATGGCCCCCAGCCGAGTCGCCATGCCGCGCACGGCGAGGGCGCGGCCGCGGTTCTCCCGTACGCTGAGGTCGGCGATCAGGACCGAGGCGCCGGTACCCCAGATGGCGACGCCTACGCCGCCGATGAACTCCAGGGCGAGGTACTGCGGATAGCTCGTGGCGAAGAACTCGAGAAAGAGGCTCCCGCCACGGAGGATGAGCCCGAGAATCAGCAGGGGCTTCCGCCCCCATTGGTCCATCGCGTAGCCGGTAACCGGACCGGTGAGCAGGTGCGACAGTGAATTCGAGGCGGTAACGAGCGCGACGAGCGCCAGCGGAACGCCGAACGACGCAGCGAAGAGGGGCCGCGCGAGCTGGTTCGCCCCGGTGCCGAACGACCAGAGGAAGAAGGTCCCATAAATGGGCAGACCACGACGGCTGAGGATATTGAACATGAGAGCGCCAGTTTATCAATCAGGGTAATCATGGTGCGTGGGGCGATGCCCCACACACCATGATTTAGAATTGCGAACCTGCGTGAGCCCAGCGACCCGCAATTCTGAGCCGCGAGGCTGAAAGCCGACGGCTTAGAGTTGCGATCTTAAACGGAGGGTGCCCCGATGGCCCGAGCCTACCGCTACATCTCTGGTGATTCGCACCTCGAGATCGACTCCAAGAACTGGGTGCCGCGCATGCCGGAGAAGCACCGCGACCGCGCGCCACGGCTCATCCGCCTGCCGGATGGCGGTGATGCCTGGCTCGTGGAGGGCAAGCCCCTACGGGAGGTCCCGAACGACCTCTACGGCGGCAAGGGCCGGGACGTGTGGCTGCCCTTCGGCCAGAGCTACGAGGACACCCCGGGCACTGGCTCGCCCGAGCAGCGTCTTCGCGAACAGGACATGGACGGCATCGACGCCGAGGTCTTTTTCCCCGGCGCATCGAGCCCAATCCTCTGGCGCAGCATCAAGGATGACGATGCCTACCGGGCAGTCGTCCGCGCGTACAACGAGTGGCTAGCCGAGGACTACTGCTCGGTGGACCGCGACCGGCTCATCGGGCTGGGCGTGCTCCCCTGGACCGGGGTGGACGACGCCATCGAGGAGATGCAGCGCTGCGCGAAGATGGGCTTGAAGGGCGTGAACCTGGGCGTCTTCCCGAGCGGCAAGGGCTATCCGACGCCAGAGGACGACAGGTTCTGGGCAGCCGCCATCGATATGAACATGCCGATCGCGGCGCACCATCAGTTCGACCGCACCGAGGAGCGCAGCGGTCCGCTGGTGAGGTTCGAGGCGCGGAAGGAGATCCTCGCTCGCATGCCCGCGACGCGCGGGTTCGCCGAGCATGTGAGCCTGTTCGGCCGGGAGGGCGGGATCAACGCCATCCAGCTCGCGCTCACCGGCGTCTTCGACCGGTTCCCGAAGCTGAAGCTGTTCTTCGGCGAGACCCAGATCGGCTGGATCCCCTTCTTCCTCGAGATGTCCGACGCGCGCTACGAGCGCCACAAGGGCTGGGCGCAGCGTCTCTTGAACTGGAATCCGATCGAGCGGCAGCCCAGCGAGTACGTCCGCGATCACTGCTACTGGGGCTTCCAGCACGATCGGACGGGCATCGAGATGCGCCACAAGATCGGCGTGGACAAGCTCATCTGGGCGGTGGATTTCCCCCACCAGGATTCAGACTGGCCCCACTCGATGGAGCTCGTGAAGTGGAACTTCGAGGGCGTGCCGGAGGACGAGAAGTATCAGATCGTCGCCGGGAACGTGATCGAGTTCTTCCACCTGGATGCGCTCCCGCCGAGCGCGGAACAGAAGCGCGAGGCTGTGGAAGCTCGGTAGTTCCCCAGCGCTAAGCGGGAGCGGCCTCCCCACCAGGTGGGGGAGGCCGCTCCGCGCTGGGTGGATTAACCCACTCTAAACCGTCATGTTGAGCGCCGCATCGTAGAAGCGCAGGTACCTGTCGGTGTTCTCTGACCAGTAACCGCCCCAGTGCTCGCCCGCGAGCACGTTCCACTGGTGGGGCACGTCCCAGGCGAACAGGGTGTCGTGCAGCGTCTCGGCCCGGGCCAGCCACGGGTCCTCATCACCGACGTCCACCCAGATCGCCAGCTCGCGGATCCATGAGGCGGAGAGCGCGAGGCTGATCGGGTCCCGCTTCGCGAACTCATCGCCGGTCCCAAGGAACTCTCGCCAGCCCTCCTCCGGTAGGGACGGGCTGTGCGCGCCGACGACGCCGAAGATGCTCGGGTTGACGAAGGCGTGGATCAGCGCCCCGGTTCCGCCCATGGACAGCCCGCCGATCGCGCGGTGCTCGCTGCCGGGCAGCACGCGGTACGTACGCTTGATGTAGTCCACTACATCCGTTGCCAGGTAGTCGCCGTAGTTCTCTCCATCCACGAGGTTCACCCAGTAGCTGTAGTCGCCCTGGGGGAGGACGATGATCATCGGCCTAATCTCGCCTTTCGCGATCATCTCGTCCGCCGCGTCGATCAGCCCGTACGCCAGCCACTCCTCATTCAGTCCGCTGTTGCCATGGAGCATGTAGAGCACCGGGTAGCGCCCTGTGCCGTTCTCGTAGCCCGGTGGCAGGTAGATGAAGTAGGGCATATTCCGTTCCAGCGCGGGGCTGAACAGCTCGCCGGCGGCGAGCGTGCCCCGGATCGGGCCGACATATTGGCTTGTGACCGGGGCCGCCGAGGTCGCGGCAGTGGTTCGCGGCAACCCGCCCTCGGCAAGGAACGGGCTTGACGGCATGGACTCGGCCCGAAGCGCTCGGGCAGGCATCGGCGTTCCGAACACCCGTGCTCTCCGGGCTTCGTGCTGATCCGGTTCGACCGTGGCGGCGGCGGCGGTTTCCGGCGCCACCGACCCCAGCGGCGTGGCGATCAGCAAGCACGCCAGCGCCGCGCCCGCGGGCCACAGGTACCGCGCGCCACCCTTCGCCGGGTTGACGAAGAGCACGCGGCCTTTGATCAGGAGCCAGATACCGGCGACCGAACAGACTTGCACGACAGGGGCCAGGACCGCGAGCGGGATCGCCTGCATCTCGAGCGAGCCGACGACCATCTGAACGGGGCCCGCGAGCGCGACGTGGGCGGAATAGGCGTAGAGCGCGTTCTTGCCGAGAGGGAGCATCAGCCAGCCCAGGGCGCGGCTCAAGGGCCGCCAGGCCTCCGTCACGAGCAGGTAGAGGAACCCGAAAACGACGATCGAGGCGACGATGCGCCCGAATCGGGCGTCTGCCTTGGAGAAGACCGTCTCGAGCAGGAACAGCTCGACGTTGCTCGCCTGCTCGGGGTTCTGCGTGAACAGGGCGATCAGCCGATCCGCCAAGGCGTAGACGGCGACCAGGAGGGCGAAACCCACCCCGGAGACCACCAGACCGGCGCGCCGTGGGAAGCCGGCGAGTCGGGTCCCGAGCTCCGAGCGATGCCAGCCGAGCACCAGCCCCGTGAAGAAGAAGACCTGCCAGGCCGCGAAGAAGAACAGGTGGTTCCCTTGGATCGCCCACGGGACGCCGACCTGCGTCGGGAAGAACTGGTAGAGCCCCCAGAGGAGCCACGAACCCGCCAGCACCGCTGCCGTGCGACCCTGCGACAGCAGAATGAGAGCGAGCGGCGCCGCCAGCAGGAGCAGCGCGTAAAGGAGTGGAACGTCGACCAGGTAATAGGTCTGGTGCAGCGTAAGCACGGACACGATGAACTGCGTCGGATCGGTCAGCGGGAGCGCCTGCGCCCATGGAAGGCGCAACAGCTCCGAGAACGGGATGAAGAGAAAAGTGAGCGTGACGGCGAGCAGGTAAAGCGTCACCGCGCGCTCCATGCTTCGCTGCAGCGAGGGCCCGAGTCCGTTGCGATCGATGAGCCGTCTATAGACCAGGCCCATGACGAGGCCCGAGATGAAGACGAACCCCTCGGCCGCGGATGTGAAGAAGCGATTGCCGCCGGTGAAGGCGTACAGGAACGAAGCGCCGCCGACGTGGTCCACGACCATCGCGACCACGGCGAGCCCGCGGAGGAAGTCCAGGCCCTCGTCGCGCGCGGCAGGACTGGCAGTAGCGGCGGTGGGCCGCTCCACACGAGCAGCGCCATCCTGATGCCCTTCGGCGTCGGCTCGCGCCGCCACCGATTCGACGGCCACCGGCGCGGCAAGGGCCTCGGGGCTCTTCTTGGGGACCGCGATGAAAACGGACTCTGGGGGTCGAACGGCTGTTGCTGTCATCGTGCGCCCTCCTGGCTGGCTGACTGCAGCCTAGCTTCGGGAGGGCGCTAGCTCGTGTGCTGAACTAGAGACGCGGCAGCACATTCCAGGTAGACATTTCTGGCTACTGGTCGGCCTCGTCGCTGTACAGGCCGTTCTCGGTGGCCCAGGAGGCGATCTGTGCTCGGGCGTTGAAGCCGAGCTTGTTCAGGATGTGCTCCACGTGGTTCGCAGCGGTTCCCTCGGTGATCACCAGCTCTGCCGCAATGTCCTTGTTCGAATAACCGCGTGCGACGAGCGCCGCCACCGTCTGTTCCCGGCTGGTGACACGAGCGAGCTCCGGATTGAGGATGACGCCGTGCGGGCCGCGCAGAGCCTTGGGACCGAGCAGGCGGTAAGCCGCGACGGGCTTGACGAACCCCGCCAGCTCGATATCCCCGAGCGATTCGGCCTCTACGTCCTTTTCGGTCGCGGCTTTCACGCGCTGTGCGACCAGGATCTCGCCCTCCCGGGCGTGCTCGCAGAGCCGAGCGGCGACGTGCATGACCGGGCCGATGGCCCCGTAGTCGAATCTGCCCTCGAAGCCCACTTTGCCGAGGGTGGCGTAGCCGGTCGCGGCGCCCGCCACGAAGCTCAGCTCATGGCCGCGCTTTCTCCACGAGCGTGCGAGCAGCTCGACGCGCCCACGCATCTCGAGGACCATGCGTACCGCCTGACCCGCGGGGTCGGAGCACGGCAGCGGATCGTTGAAGAACACCGTGATCTCATCCGCCGCGAAGCGGTCGAGCGTGCCCTCGAACCGCGAGATGATCTGTCCGAGGGCCGAGTGATACTCGTGGAGAACCGAGAGCACGTCTTCCGGCTCGGCCATCTCCGAGAAGGTAGTGAAGCCCCGCAGGGCGCAGACCACTACCGTTATTTCTCGCCGGTGGTCCTCCAGGATCGACTCATCGCCGGAGGAGACGATCATCTCGGCAAGCTGAGGCGGCAAGAAGCGGCGCAGCCCGCTCAGACGCTCCAGCTCCTGCACTTGCTGCTGCACCCGATCCTCGAGCGTGCGGTTCCACTCGGCGAGCTCGGCCTTCTGCGCCTCGACGGTGGCGTGGTACTCCTTGATCCGCAGCAACGAGCTGACGCGCGCGAGCAGCTCTGATTTGTCGAAGGGCTTGGTGACGAAGTCATCGGCGCCAGATTCGAGCGCCTTGATCTTTTGCTCAGCCCCGGAGGCGGTGATCATCACGATAGGGAGGACCTGGGTGCTTGGGTCGGCTCGCAGTCGCCGGCACACCTCGTAGCCATCGATCCCTGGCATGACGATGTCCAACAGGACCAGGTCTGGCTGTTCGGTGGCCACTGTCTCCAGTGCCTGCTCGCCGGACTGCGCGGTCAGCACGTCGTAGCCCCGCGGCTGCAGCACCGCCTCCAGCAGCTTGATGTTTGCCGGCGTGTCATCGACGACGAGGATCTTCGATAAACCCATCAGCTCTCCGTCAGAGCGACGCCACACCGCGCCGCGACTTCCTGCCTGAATAGCCGCAAGTCGATCGGCTTTGCCAGGTAGCCGTCGAACCCCGCCTGGCGAAACCGATCCAGGTCATCGGCCATCGCGGATGACGTGAGGGCCACCACGGGGATCGAGGCCGTCCGTGAGTCTTCACGCAGCCTCCGAAGCGCTTCGACCCCATCGATGCCCGGAAGCCTAATGTCCATCAAAATCAGATCGGGTAGATTGGCGACCGCCAATGCAATACCGTCCTCGGCCGTGCGCGCATCGAGCGTTCGGTAGCCATCGAGCTGGAGCACGTCGCGCTCGAGCTTGAGGCTCCGTTCGTTGTCCTCCACGATAAGAACGAGTTTATCCGGCACGTCACGCCGCCGGCAGCGCGCGCAGGACGGCCAGCAGGCTCTCTCGCCCCACGGGTTTCACGAGATAGTCGAAAGCACCGAGCGCGAGGCCTCGCGCCCGCTCGTCGACCATGGACACCACGATGATCGGGATGCCCGCGGTCGCGGGATCGGATTTGGCGCGGGCGAGGAACGCCCAGCCGTCCATGCCAGGCAGCTTGATATCCAGCATGATGGCATAGGGTCGCAGGGTGCGAGCGAGCTCCAACCCGTGCTCGGCGTCGTTGGCGGCGGCCACCTCGTAGCCCGCATCCTCGAGGTGCACACGAAGAAGATTGAGGGCGCGCTCATCGTCTTCGACGACGAGAACGGTAGCGAGAGCTCCCCCGGCCGCCACGTCAGCGGTTACGGGGGCGAGCTGCTGCGGCTCAGTCCGTGCGTCTAGCGGCACTGTAAAGGTGAAGTTGCTTCCTTTGCCCAGCTTGCTTTCCAGCCATAACCGCCCGCCATGCAACTCGACGAACCGCTTCGCCAGCGGCAGCCCAAGGCCCGTTCCCGGCGCTCGTCCGGTCGCCGTTTCAGCCGACTGGTAGAACTCGTCGAACACGCGCTCCTGCTCGTCGTCCGCGATGCCGATGCCCGTGTCCCGTACCGAAATCACCATTTCATCAGCCGCCGCTGAAGCCGTCACATAAACCTGCCCGCCATCCTCGGTGAACTTCACGGCATTGGACAGCAGGTTGAAGAGCACCTGCTTCACCTTGCGCTCGTCGGCCGCGATGGCGCCCACGTCCGGACCCACCCTGAGGGTCAAGCCGATCCCGCGCCTGGTGGCGTCTGCGCGCACCATTGTGAACGCCTCGTCAATCGCTTCAGGCAGCCAGAAATGGCTGATGTCCAGGTCCATGCGGCCCGCTTCGATCTTCGATAGGTCGAGGATGTCGTTGATAAGCGATAGCAGATGGCGTCCGGAGTCGAGGATGTCTTGCAGGTACTCCTCTTGCTTCTCATTGAGCTGCCCCACCATCCGCTCGAGGAGGACCTCTGAGAACCCGATTACAGCGTTGAGCGGTGTTCGGAGCTCGTGTGACATATTCGCCAGGAATTCGGACTTGTGCCTGCTGACGGTCTCCAGCTCACTGCTCTTCTCTTTGATCTCCCGGAGCGCATCGGCGAGGGCCCGAGTCCGGAAGTCGACCTTCTGCTCCAGGTCGGCGTATGACTCGCTGAGACGCCCTGTCATGCGGTTGAACTCTTCCGCGAGAGCCTCGAGCTCGTCGCCGGTTCGAACCTCGATGCGCTGATCCAGCGCGCCTGCCCCGATACGGGCTGCCCCGTCACGCACGGCCTGGATCGGGGTCACCATCCGGCGGGCGAGGAATATGCTCGCCAACACCGAAAGCAGGACGCCGACAATCAAAAGGACCGCGGTGCGTACCAGGGAGGAGTAGACCGGCGCGAACGCCTCCTCGATCGGCTGCTCCACGAACACCCACCACCCGGGCGGCGCGATCGCAGCCTTTGCTGTCAGCACGTCCCGATCCCTTATGTTTCGGGAGACGATCGGTTCCTCCGCGCTCGCGACGCTGCGGTCCAGACCGAGCGCTCGGCGAACTTGCGGGAGCCCGGAGAAGTCCGTTCTCTGCAGCACAACGCTGATATCGTGGTGGGCGATCAGGGAGCCGGTCGCGTCTACCACGTAGGCATAGCCCGCCTCTCCGAATTTGGTCCCGATTATCAGATCCCACATCGATTTGAGGTTGACGTCGGCGACGCTGACGCCGCCGCTCTCGCGACCTTCTGCGACGCCGATGCGCATGTATGGTTCCGAGCCGCCTCGAAAGTAGACGGGCCCGAAGTAGGCGCGCCCTGGCGTCAGCTCGACAAAGACCGGATCGCCCGAGTAGTCGATGCCGCTGCTTAGTCGCGTGATGCCGGTGCGCGACACGAACAACTCCTCGCGGCCGGCGGAATCGAAATACTGCACGTCCGTGATGGCGTCGGCCCGGCGGAGGAGCCGGAGATACTCGCCTCGGCGCTGCTCGAGTGAATCCGGGACGACGGCGAGACCCGGGTGATTCGCTGCTATGAGCTGACGTTCGATGTCGGCGAGGAACCCATGGATCGACGCGGCCCCGGCCGTCGCCTTCTCTCGCTGCAAGCGAGCCAGTGCCGTCGTGTTTTCTAAATAGGAGAAGTACGCTGCGACAAGCCCGCTTGCCAGAAGCGCCGCGCTCACCAGAGAGGCAAGCACCAGAAGATACTTCCGTAGGATGGGGCTCCCGCGCGAGCGAGGACGTTGGCCTTTGCTGGCCTCGGCTCGCCCCGCGGCCTCCCGACCGACGGATAGGCTATCCATACCGGTCCCGATCATCAGGGCTAACTACTATGCGCACGATGGCCTGCCGGGTCAAGTTTTGTTCTCGGATGGTCGTGCTCCGGGGAAACATGATTCGCAAGGCCCTCTCGCTCCAACCGGTGGCCTTTCCCACCGTAGAGTAGAATCAGCCGTCCCCGCCTGGCATCTACGAAACAACACACGACGGTACACATTAATCATGGCACTTGCGACACTTGACACTGCGCAGTATGCTGCGCCGACGGTGACCGACTACTTCAAAAGGTGGTTTGGGCGCTCATGACCGGATTGATCGGGGCCGGAGGGATCGTGTGGCTGGCCCTTACCCTCTTGCTCGTCGGCCTCGTCCTGGGGATGATCGTCGGCCTGCTTCTGCTCTTGAGCGTCGCTCGGCGACGCCGGCGGCGACGACGCCGTCCGCCGCGCCCATCCGCCCAAGGGCCGGCCGGGCCCAATCCGCCAGCGGACGTCATTGTCTTCGAGGATCGGCCGCTAAGGGTTGCTGCATCGCTCCGTCCTCAGGAGCGAGAGTTCAGCACGCTGCCCCGCGCATCCGCCAGACCCCTGACGGCCGAGGCCATTGACGATGAGGCCCTCGTGGTGTCCCCGCTCCGGTTCGGGGAGATCGCTCTTGTCGAACGGGAGCTATTGCGAGCCGTCGAACTCCTGCATGACGAGCCTCGCGATGAATTCAACGCGCTGATTGACCAACTGAAGACCCATGCGGATGAGGCCGCCACCGCGGTTGTCTCGATAGAGAAGCGTCTCGACGAATCGGGCGAGAACCTCCACTCACTTCGATGGTCCCTCTACTATGTCCTCGCTGAAGTTGCCCTGCCGGACATCACACCCGTGCTGGTGGAGAAGGCGATAGCCGAGCTGCCCGGGGATCCGGAAGACGCCGAGAGTGACGCGTGCGAAGGGCTGAGTGATGACGCCGCCCTCGTCTCGGTGATGGCGGTGGAGGGGATCCAGCGGCTCCTTGAAGACGATGCGGGCAGAGAACGTGCAGCTGATGCGCTCCGGCACATCATTGATAACCAGCCACATCCCGCGGTCCGCAGGGCGGCAGCGCGCGCGCTTCTCGCGGACCCGCGACATAGAGAAGCGTTCCTGAGCGGGATTCCGCCGGACCTAATGGAGCTGGTCCAGGCCAGCCAACTCTCGCCGGCGGAGATCGCCGCTAAGCTTACGATCAATCCCAGCGCGGGGCGATTGCCGCCGCCGTGAGGCTGGTAAGCCGGATGGAGCGTTATTGGGATGTGCGACGCCACGGTCACTGACCTGAACAGCTCAGGTGACAGTCTGTTTGCCGCCGCGATGACCCAGGACTTCGTCGATTGGGCGCTCGGCAACCTGGGTTTCAGCGAAGGCGACTGGAACAAAGGATATGGCTTCGGGGATGAGACTAACCTTATGCTGCCGCTGGCTCGGACGCTTACGGCCATCAGGTGCCTCAACAATTCCGTCGTGGACAAGGGTGAGGATTGGAGCTCCGACATCCTCCACTGGGCGCGCAGGTTCTTTCGCGAGCGGATCGTCGGGCTTGCCGCGCGATGCCGGAGCAATAGCTCCCCCGAGTCGGCCGCAGCCACCCCCCGGGGGTATCGTGCGGGGCGCACTCTCCTGTTTGTACCCTTCTTCTACGAGCGCACCGTGCCCGAGCGCGCGGGCACTCTGCTTCACGAGGCGCGGCACGCCGATGACGTGCCGCACAACGCCGGCAAAAGGGACTCGTCGTGGGAGTACGACGGCGCCTGGCGCTGGCACGTGTGCTGGTTGGCCTGGTTCATCTCCAGCGGAGTGGTCACCTCGCCCGTCCTGAAAGACAAGGCGAGGCAGCGCGCCAACTTCATTCTCGATGAGCGGTTCGTCAAATGGCCCGGCTTCAGCATTAAGTGACATCGGGACCCGGCCGGCTTCTGGAGTAGACTAGGCGGCTACCGTCTGACGGAGGTGTCTACCGTGACTGTTGCATCAGATCTGCTCGGCGTCATCGTCGTGGGCGCTATTCTCGTGAGCCTCGCGCTCGGTGCCATCGCGGCCCTGGCGTTTCGTGAGCTTCCCCGGCGGGGACGACGAAGACGACGGGGGCGCGGCTCGCGCGAGACGCTTCGCCTCATTCGCGAGCGCACAGACGCCGCCATCAAAGAAGCCGAGCGGGATGCCAACGTCGCTGAGGAGCTGACAGTCCACACGGTGGCCGCGCTCGACGACCGAGGGGCAACCGGCCGATCGATGCGGCACGAGCGTCGCATCCGGCGTCACCTACAGCTCTCCCCCAACGCCTCCGCCCAGCAGGTGCGGGAGAAGCTGCGCGGCGGCCAGGATGGCGGCGCACCAGTCCAGCCGGCTCCGCCCGTCCTGCCCCCATCGGTTGCGAACTAATTTTGGTCTGAGGGAGATAGCCCATGGAAGCGATGCTCGTGGTTCTGCTGATAATTGGTCTCGTCCTGGGCCTTATCCTCGGTCTGCTCCTCGCGCTCGCGATGCGCTCTAGCTCGTCGTCGTCTGCCTATTCCTACGACAAAGATAAATAGCGTCGCACG
>Ga0184637_10000435_pt1 | contig 31148 bp, 22 predicted proteins | sample PLM3_127_b2_FD_133143 | JGI IMG/M metagenome (GOLD analysis project Ga0184637, IMG submission 133143) | Groundwater sediment microbial communities from an aquifer in East River, Colorado, USA - PLM3_127_b2 | ecosystem: Environmental > Terrestrial > Soil > Riparian zone | place: USA: East River... | reverse complement strand
GGTTCCTGCGGCGTGTTCCTCGACTTTCCCGAGCCGATTCCCGATCTCAATTTCGATCCCTGCGCCGGCCTCGATCCGCTGATCGAGTCTCTGCTCGAGCCCGAGCTCGAGGGCGCTATCGAGAACGTCTTCGTGAACCGGAAGGGAGCGGGGACGCTCATTCAGGTCTTCTCGTTTCAGATCGTCAGGGACGGCTGTGCCAACATTCCCGAGGTGAAGAACTGCAGGGCCGCGCAGACGGCCTCGGTCGCCGGTCTCCTGAGGGGCCCCAGGAACCCCGCTCTGAGCGCGGCACTCTACATCCTGCCGCTCGGGCTCGTCGGCGGTCTGGTCTTCAGAGTTCGGCGCCGGAAAGTCTAGAGGACATCAGCCTTTATTTCGGGCGGGGGGGCTCCTCCCGCCCCGTTCTCTTTTGCGGCGCCGCGGCGCTCGAGCACCATCCCGGCCGCGAGCGCGAACACCAGCGGGACCACGCTCAAGATCTGATTGAGACTGAGGGTCCCGACGTCTCCGATCTGCCAAGCCGGACGCGGGTCGCCCCTGAAAAGCTCGTTGAAAAAACGAAAGAGGGGGTAGCTCGCGAGAAAGGCCACCGTGAGCTGCCCCACGAACTGGCGTTTCCGGCGCATGCGCAAAAGAAGCGCGAAGAGAAAAAGGGCGGCGGCCGCCTCATAGAGCTGCGTCGGATGGGACGGGACGTCGAAGTTGACGGTGTTCGGGGCTCCGCCGGCGACGAGGCCCCAGGGCGCCGTCGTGGGCTTCCCGTAGCAGCAGCCGTTGAGAAAACAGCCCAGCCGGGCGACCGCGATGGCGGGCAAGAAAGCGAACGCCAGCGTGTCGGCGACGTCCCAGAGGTCGAGGCCCCGAGAGCGGGCGTAGAGGACAGAGGCGAGGGCCGAGAGCGCGAGCCCTCCATAGAGCGACATGCCGCTCCGGTCCCACAGGACGAAGATCGACGAGAACGGCCGCTGGTCGGAGGCCTCCGAGCTGGCGAGCCACACGAGCCCTCGAGCGCCGATGAGCCCGGCGGCGAAAGCGATGGCGGTGAGCTTCAGCACCTCGACGACATCGAGTCCCTTACGTACGGCGTCCCGATACGTCAGCCAGAACCCGAGGCTCGCGCCGAGAGAGAGCATCACCGCGTAGGTCGAGATCTCGAGGGGACCGAAGTAGATGATGGGGAACATGTGGAGTCCCGCCGCCATTCTATACCGCTGCCTCCGCGCGCGCCGGCCACGCAGATGACCTAAAATCGAGCGCTGATGACTCATCCTCGCCGTTGATCTCATTTCGATGAGCACGATTCGCGTTCTTCTCGCCGTCTTCTTGACTCCAGTCTTTGCCGTCTCACTCGTCGTGACCCTCGTCACCCTCCGGGTGAACGACACCCTGCTCGATCCAGGCTTCTATACCGGAGTGCTGCACCGACTCGCGTCCCACGACTTTTTCTACGACACCGTGCTCCCGTCGATCCTGGAGCGGGCGGGCCTCGACGTCACCCGCGCGCCTTCGAGCCTCGGACTCTCTGCGGAGGGACTGTCGGGGAAGATGCGGCGCATCATTCCACCCGAGACCCTCGAGCTCCAGGTGAGGAGCGCCATCGAGAGAGTTCTTCCCTATCTCACCGGGAATGCGGACTCATTCGATCTCACCCTGGAGCCCGGGCGCTCGGTCGACGAAGCCGCCGATGTGATCCGCGATCTGGTGCGGGAGCCGGAGCTCTATGACTATCTGCTCGACGACCTCGTGCGGGCACCGCTTCAACCACAGTGGAGCGCCTTTGAGAGCAATCTGCCCTTTCCCCTCGAGCTCACCCTCGACGATGTGCTCGAGGACGTGAAAACCGTGGGGTCCGCCGAGTGGCTGGCCGAGCAGACCGACGCCGTTCTGGACGGGCTCGTTCCCTACGTCACCGGAAAGACGGAGAGCTTCAGCGTCGTCATCAGGCTCGACGAGAGGGCCAGTGCGGGAATCGAAGTTCTGCGGGGCTGGCTCCACCGAGTCCTTCAGGGTGGAGGCTACGATTACCTGGTTCGTGAGGCCGCACCGCGTTTGCGGCTCCTCCTGACCTCGAGTGTGAGGCTTCCCTACAGTGTCTCCTTCAGCGACGATGAGCTTTCTACCATCATTGCCCTGGTGCTCCCGATGGACTGGGTGAAGGCGCAGCTCGACCGCGGCATCGGCGCGCTCGGAAGCTACATGACCGGGCGAGCGCGGTCCGCCGCGTTCTCGATTCCCTTGGACGGCCGCGCGGACGCTCTGTCGCTGCTCCTCGCGGCGGCGGTCAACGTCAAAGCACGGGCGGCCTACGCTGGGCTTCGGGAGTGCACGGCGATCGAGGAGCATGCGCTGGGAACCATCCCGGAGGCCTTGCCGAGCTGCCGCGTCCCAGGGCTGCGCTACGACGAGGTTCGCGCCCGGGCCGGGTTCGACACCGCTTCAGTGCTGAGAAGAGCCTTCTCTCGCCTTCCCGAAAGCATCGACGTGACCGAGGACGAACTGCGCGCCGCCATCGATCGTTCCGAGGACGGCCCCGCCCTGGAGGCTCTGCGGAAGACCCTGATCGATGGTTATCGGTTCGACGTTCGGGAACTGCGGCGCCTGTTGGAGGCGGCGGCCCCGGCCGCCGACCGTGGTGGCGCTTCGTGGGATCGATTTCAACGCTTCCGGCTCCGGCTGCGTGACGGTTTCCGCTTCACGGATAGAGACCTGCGGCGAGCCGTCGACCGAGAGACTCTCGGAGCTCTCGACCGCACGCGTTGGTGGCTAGGCTTCGCGCGCCGGGGGCTCGTCGTACTCGCCGCCGCGGTGGTGCTTCTCGCCTTCGGGATCGCCAGTCTCGGCGGGAGCTCGCGGGAGTCCCGGCTCCTCTGGGGAGGTTCGTCTCTCCTTCTGGGAGGCTCGGCGGTAATCGGCGCCGCGTTCGCCATCGAGGCACTCTCGGGTCTCGCGACCCCCGCGATCGTGGGCCTCCAGGCGGGGAGCGCTCTCACGGACAAGCTTCTCGCGCTTCGGGATGAGCTCTTCACCACCTTCACGGGACCGCTCGTCGTCCAGGGGATGGTCGTTGCGCTCACCGGCCTCGCTCTCGTCATCTGGGGCATCCACCGCGCCCGCAAAGGAAGAAATACAAGGGGGATGGGGAGATAAATCAGAACTCTTGGCCAACTTTATCTCTCTTGTCTCCTCCTATCCCCCTATCCCCCTTTGTATGGGTTTCCTTTTTTGCGCCGCTTTCAGGTCACCTCGCGCTTCAGCTCGGTGCCTTTGGTTGCAAGCGAGAACCGAGGATCCACCGGACCGCCTTCGAGCACGTGCTCCGCCACGTACTCGCCCACCGCCGGGCCGTGCTTGAAGCCGTGGCCGGAGCCGCCGCCCACGAGCCACACGTTGTCGAAATCGGGATGCCGGTCGATCAGGAAGTCGCCGTTCGAGGAGTTCTCGTACTGGCAGACTTCGGCAGCGACGAGCGGGGCTCCGCGGAGCGCGGGAAACCGTTCACCCACGAAGGCGCGAGCCGCGAGAATCCCCTCGGGGGAGGGGGACCGCTCGCCCGAATCGGGATCGAAGGCGGGTCCCATGGCGTGCTGCGCGAGCTTGAAGCCCTTTCCCTCGATGTCGGGAATCCCGTACCACTGCGCGATGTCGTCGATCCAGATCGGCATGTCGGGCGGGCGGAAGCGTGCGTCCCCGGACGGCGGGCCGAAGTAAAAGACCTCCTGTCGCGTGGGAAAGATGCGCCGTCCCAGGAGCTCGGGGAAGACTTTCGGGAGCCAGGGTCCGCACGCGAAAACGAAGTCGGCGGCCACGAAGCTTCTGCCGTCTTTGGTTGCGACCGAGGCGAGACGACCCTTCCCGCTCGGCATAACGGCGGCGCCGGACACGACCTCGCCGCCCAGCCGCGCGAGCTCCTGGGCCAGCATGCGCACCGAGCGGCGCGCCATCAAGCCGCCGGCGCGCGGCTCCCAGATGGCCCAGCTCACCGGCCCGAAGTCCACCTGCGGATAACGCTTTTCCAGGTCGGACCGCGTCAGCCTCTCATGAGGCACCCCTACCCGCGAGAGCACCTCGAGCGACTTGAGCGCGAGCGGATCCTCGTCGCGCGCCATCCAGAGGACTCCGGTCTCGTGGAACAGCGGATGGCCGGTCTCACGCGAGAGCTCCTTCCATTGCGCGAGCGAGCGCCAGGAGAACCGCGTGTAGATCTCGTCGTCGCCGTAGGCCATTCGAATCACCCGGGTCTCGCCGCCGGAGCTCGCGCGGCTGTTGCCGGGACCGTAGGCGTCGACGACGGTGACCTTCCGCCCGGCCTTGAGGAGATGGTACGCGGTCCAGGTGCCGAACACACCGCTTCCGACGACGACCACGTCGCGAGCGGTGCCGGGGGTCTGTGCCGAGCCTCGCGGGGTCACGAGGCTTGCTAGCGCCCCCGCGCCCACCGTCTTCACGAACTCGCGCCGCGTCTTTGATTCCATCGCGCTACCTCCTGCCGCGGCCCATCCTGCGCCGCCGCTCGCTCGAGTCTACCACCCAACCGGTGAAGACATCGGTTGGACATCGCTGTACCGGGCCGCGGCGGAAAGCGGTATAATCGCTTCAACCCTTTCAAACCCGAGCTGAACCAGCGTGCGCGGAAACTTGCGCCAATCGAGCCTCGCCGACGTGCTGCGCCATCTCTACGCCGAGCGCAAGAGCGGCGTTTTGTACCTCGCGCGGGAAGGGATCCAAAGGCGCGTTCATTTCAGGAAGGGAGTGGCGATCTTCGCCGAGGCCGCAGACTCGCCGCCTGTCTCCCGCGATCAGGCGGAGACCCTGTTCTACGCGCTCTTCAATTGGATCTCGGGCGAGTTCTCTTTCGAGGACCTCGAACCGAACGTCGACGAGAGCCGCGCGTTCACCGCGTCGCCGCCCACGATGATCCTCGAGGGCAGCCGGCGCATCGCCGAGCGCCGGATTCTGGAAGATTTGATCGGCGGGTCCGGAAGCGTTTTCGCTTGCGCGCAAACGTCCGTCCTTCCGCTCTTCACGATGAAGCTTTCACCTTCCGAGAGCGCCATACTGAAGTTCGCGAGGGAGCGCGAGCGCTTCACCGCGCGGGACTTGCCCCATCCGCCGGGCACGCTCGACGTCGTCCGCGCCCTCAATGCCCTCGTCTCCGTGGGGCTTCTCGAGGTCGTGAAGAAGGTCCCCGCGCCGGAGGCTTCCCCTCCGATACCGTCGCCGCCCGATCGCGGCGAGATCGAGAACGTACTCGATAAGTTCCCGCCGAACCGCAGCGGAGCTCCGGCTCCTCCTCGCGTGAAGAATGAAGCTCGTCCGGAGCCCTGGGCCCGGGTTCCGATACCGGCGGCCGCGCCGCCTCCACGCGTCAAGAAAGAAGCTCCGCCGGAGCCCTGGGCCCCGGTTCCGATACCGGCGGCCGCGCCGCCTCCTCGCGTGAAGAATGAAGCTCGTCCGGAGCCTCGCACCCCGGCTCCGATTCCGGCCGCGCCGCCTCCACGTGCCAAGAACGAAGCTCAGCCGGAGCCTCACGCCCCGGCCCCGATTCCAGTGGCCGCGCCGCCGCCACGCGTCAAGAACGAAGCGCAGCCGGAGCCTCACGCCCCGGCCCCGATTCCAGTGGCCGCGCCGCCGCCACGCGTCAAGAACGAAGCGCAGCCGGAGCGTCGCGCCCCGGTTCCGATTCCGGTGGCCGCGCCGCCCCCCCGCGTCGAGAACGAAGCGCAGCCGGAGCGTCGCGCCCCGGTTCCGATTCCGGTGGCCGCGCCGCCCCCCCGCGTCGAGATTGAGGCTCGTCCAGAGCCTCCCGCCCCGGCTCCGATTCCGGTGGCCGCGCCGCCCCCCCGCGTCGAGATTGAAGCTCGTCCAGAGCCTCCCGCCCCGGCTCCGATTCCGGTGGCCGCGCCGCCTCCCCGCGTCAAGATTGAGGCTCGTCCGGAGCCTCGCGCCCCGGCTCCGGTTCCGGTGGCCGCGCCGCCCCCCCGCGTCAAGATTGAGGCTCGTCCGGAGCCTCGCGCCCCGGTTCCGGTTCCGGCGGCCGCGCCGCCCCCCCGCGTCAAGATTGAGGCTCGTCCGGAGCCTCGCGCCCCGGTTCCGGTTCCGGCGGCCGCGCCGCCTCGAGGGATTCCGGCTGGAAGACGGTGGTGGATCCTGGGAGCCGCGGTCGCCAGCGCGACTATCGCGGTCCTTCTTGGTCTCTTGCTCTTATCGCGGCGCGGCGCGCCGACACGATCCGATTCTGTCGCCGTCACCGATTCGCCGGCCATAGAGCCGGAGCCGATTGCTGCTCCGGCGCCGGAGAATCCGGCAAGTACGCTCGTAACTCCCTCCGAGCCGACCGATGCGGAGCTCTTCTATTCGGCGAACCTCGCTTTCGAGAGCGGAGAGTACGAGCGAAGCAAGACCGAGCTCGAAACACTCCTCGAGCGCCAGCCAGGCCTTGCCGCCGCGCGGGAGCTCATGACCCGCGTCGAGCGCGAGCTCGCACCGAAACCGCGAGCCGTCGTGGAGCCACGAGCATCGGCGAAGGCGGCCGAGACCCCACCGGAACCGAAGCCCGTACCGGTGCCGGCTCCTGCGGCTCAGCGCGGTCCAGCGGAGTTGTTCGAGGCGGCGCAAAGCGCGCTGGCGCGCTCCGACCTCGAAACCGCGCAGGCACAGCTCGACGCGCTCGAAGCGGTCAACGCTTCCTACCCGGGAGCCCGGAAACTTCAGGACGAGCTCGCGCTGCGGTTTTGGGAAAGGACGCTCCCTCTGGCCTTCAACGTCCGTCACGACCACGCCCTGGGAAACTGCAACGGCGTTCTCCAGCTCACCGCGGGCGGGTTCAGTTACCGTTCCAAGGAGCACGAGTGGGTGTGGAGCTTTGCCGAAGTGACTGAAACGGAGCGACGAACTCCGGGCCGGCTCCGCATCGAGACTACGAGTCACACGAGCTACAACTTCGAGCTCAACGAGCGCCCCGCCGAAAAAGACTGGGAGCGCCATCAAGAACTTTGGCGCCGATGAGCTGCTGAGCCTGCTGAGCTAAAGCTCCTCGAGCCAGTTCAGCACCACGTGGAACGGTCCGTGACCGCCCTGGAATGAGCGTCGACTCCATTCGATCCATCGTGCGGAGGAAGAGCCCCGAAGTGCCCGCGTAGACCATTTGTCTCCCATCCGGAGACGCCGCGACCGCGGGAAGGTAGAAGGGCGCGAGCGATTCCGAAACGCCGACCGCGAACCGGGTCACGGGCTTTCCCGCCGGCTGAGGCCAGAAGAACCAGAGCGAAGCGTACGCCAGGGCGCCGGCAAGCGCCGCAGGCGGATCTCGCGTGGGGGCCACTCCGCCCAGAGCACCATCAGGCGATCGGGCTCAGGGTAGGGGAGGGGCTCGAGGAGCACCGCCTGGACGACGCTCACCAGGGCGACGGTTGACCCGATACCGATGACGAGAATCAGGACCACGGCGGCGGTGAACGTGGGAGACTTGGCGAGGGAACGCAGCGCGAAGCGAACGTCTTGCAGCATGAAGCCGGGATAGCAAACCCCCGTTTCGAATGCCTGTCCGTCGTCTCAGGATTGTCTCGAGCTTCTCTCAGGAATTTCTCAGGAGGGAATACAATTGGATGCCATGTGGATCATAGGGATTCTGGCTTCGCTTCTTGTCCTCCCGTCTGTGACCCTAGCCCAGGGAACCAAGGCCCTGGTCGGCGGAAGGCTCATCGACGGCTACGGGGGGCCGCCCCTCGACGACAGCGTCGTCCTCATCGAAGGCGAGCGCATCACCGCTGTGGGGCGGCTGGGCGAGCTCGAGATTCCCCGGGGCGCCGAGGTTATTTCAACCGAGGGAATGAGCGTCCTACCCGGCCTCTGGGACATGCACGTCCATCTGAGCATCATCGGCCACTCCAACTACGAGCACTGGGACAAGACGTACCCGCCGCGGTTCCGGGACACGATCATGCCCGCGGCGGCGAAACAGCTCCTCCTCGCTGGAGTCACGAGCGCCCGCGACCTCGGAGCGCCTCTCGAGGACATCATCTATATAAAGAGGGCCATCGAGAGAGGCGACATCCCTGGACCGACTCTCTATGTTTCCGGCCCCTTCATCCAGCACCAGCCCTACCCCGGAACCGAGAACCAGCGGTGGGGGGTCTCGGGGCCAGAGGACGCCCGCGCCAAAGTGAGAACCCTGGCCGAGGCGGGCGTCGACGTCATCAAGCTCATCGACCAGGACCAGATGACGATGGAGGAGGTGCACGCGGTCGTCGCCGAAGCTCACCGCCACAACCTGCCTGTCGTGGCCCACGCCCATCGCCCCGAGGAGATCCGCCGGGGCATCGCAGCGGGCGTCGACTGTTTCGAGCACACCGGACTCGGCACCATGCCGGAGTATCCCGATGATGTGTATGCTCTGATCGCGGGCCGCGCAAATTCGCTCTTCTGGACGCCGACCATCACCCCGCTCCTCCTGTACGAGTACACCCGGGACGAGTACCCGGAAAGGCTCGACGACCCTCGCTGGCGCGAGGGCTTGCCCGACCACGTCACCGAGGACGTCCGCGCTTCGCTCGACTTTGTTCCGAGGCTCGACTATTTCCGGCTGATTCCGCTGAGGCACCCGACGCTCGCGAGAAAGTTCGAGCAGCTCCGGGAGTCCGGCGTCGTGCTCCTGATCGGGACCGACAGCGGGGTTCCGCTCACGTTCCACAGCGACTCAACCTGGCGGGAGCTCGACAACTGGGTGAGGGTTTTCGGAGTTCCGCCGATGGACGCCATCCGCGCCGCAACCTACTGGCCCGCGGTGCACCTGAAAGCCGATGGCGACGTTGGAACCGTCGCTGAAGGGAAGCTCGCGGACGTCATTGCCGTCCGCGGCGACGTGCTCACCTATATCGACCGCCTCCAGGACGTGGAGATGGTGATCCGGCACGGCGTCCGTTACAAGTGAGGAACCCTCGAGCCTACAATAGGCGCAACAGGAGACCATCATGACGAGACTCTCGATCGCGTTGGCTGCGGTGTTGCTGGCCACGACGCCGGTGGCCGCGCAGAACCAGAACCAGAACCCGCAGCCGACGTGCAAGGGCTGTCCGGCCAGCTACATCCCGAACGAGGAGATCCAGGCCTACCTGAAGCGGGCGATGGCCGACCGGATCATCGACCAGCAGGTCCGCGCGGTGGACATCGGCAAGTCGAACGTCGCCATCGGCCTCGTGCACCGGACGACGATCGCAGCGCCCGGCGAAGTGGCCGAGCACGATCTGGTGAGCGAGGTCTATCACGTCATCAGCGGATCGGCGACGCTCGTCACCGGGCCGGAGATGGAGGGCATGGAGAGGCGTCCCGCCACCAACACGAACGTCCGCCTGCTCAACGGCCCCGGGCACAACGCCAAATCGGTGCAGAACGGCGTCAGCCATCAGCTGAAGGCCGGCGACGTCATCGTGATTCCCGCCGGCACCGGGCACTGGTTCACGAAGATCGACGACCACATCACCTATCTGATGATCCGCGTCGATCCCGACAAGGTGGCGCCGCTCAAGGACGAGGCGGCCTCGAAGGCCGATCTCGCCGGCAGAGAGTAGGCCGCCATGCATCTGTTCCAGACGTGGCGGCTCGAGATTTTGGGGGTTACATCGAACGGTAGCTACGACGGAGGCGAATCCGCCAACCAGGCCAGGGCCGTTCCCGCATCCAGGATCGGGATCGGTGAATCCGGAAACCCCTTCGGATCGCGGCTGACAATCACTTGACAGCGGCTTGCCTCCGCCGCCACGGCGCACACCGCATCTTCGAAGTCGGGCCACGCGAGCACCAGGGCTCGACGTACGATCGCTTAATCCACTGTCGCGACCGGAAGACATGATATCGCTTATTTACACGTGCTATCTCAACGGCGAACTTTCCTTCTCCCAGAAATCGTACAGAGTATTGTACAATGGCATGGATGACCCAGAAAAAGTCTCTCTCCTTGAGCATTTCCGAGGCCCGAGCCCGACTGCCGGAGCTCGCAAGGTACCTAAGCGGGGCGCCCGACGCGGTAGTCTTCATCGAGCACCGCGATCGTGCGGAGCGTCTCGCCTTCATTACCGAGAGGCGCCTCCGCTATCTGGAATCGCTCGTTGCCGCAGCCCTCGTCCGGGAAGGAGGCTCGTTCCAGCTCGCGGGAAGCATGACGAGCGATCTCGACGACGAAGAGCTCGACAAGGCTCTGATGGCCGTGAAGCGGGAAGGTGAGGCTCGAGCGCAAACGAAGAGCGAGGAGCTCTGATCCGGTGGCCGAGCTCGCAGTCACCGATAGTCATGGGTTGATCTGGTACGCGACGGGACGCAAACGAAAGCTCGGTTCGAAGGCCAGGCGGCTGTTCGAGCGAGCCGATTCCGCGGGAGCCGCAGTCTACATTCCCTCAATCGCCCTCGTCGAGATTGCCGAAGCCTCATATCGCGGTGTCGTGCACTTGAGCGCGGGGTTTGCCACCTGGTGCACGAGCCTTCTGTCCTCACCCCACTTCATCGCCGTGGATCTTGGAGTGGAGATTGTGGTGAAGGCCGAGGAGCTCTACGCCATCCGCGAGCGAGGGGATCGTCTCATCGCGGCGACGGCAGTCGTGCTCGATCTGCCTCTCATCACCCAAGACCCCGAGATCGCGAAAGCAGCGGGGGTCGAGCTCCTCTGGTAGGCTCTCCTGATTGAACCTGTAGTCGACGCCGGTCCGAACGCTATTGGATACGGTCGCGCTCCTGGACGGTTCTCGGGTGGATCGGCTCGACCGTACGTCCCATGGACTCGAGGATCTCCTTGCGTCGCGGGTTCCAGCCTTTCCCGCCTGCGCCTTTTTCGTTGTTCTTCGACCAGCCCTTTCCCAACTCCGTGTTAGCCGCCGTTGGGGAAGAAGGGGTCGTCTGCGCCGCCTTCGTCGGCGGGGCCGTGGTTGCTGGCCTATTGGGATTCACGGGAGGCTGTCCAGCCGCAGTCGTGGGCAACTCGGCTCGATCCCGCATGCCCGTCCCTTCCACGGCAATAAACGTCGAGCCGTTCGCATTGCGCAAGGCGCGCTCGTCCACAACGACGACTCCGCCGTCCTTTCTCGTCTCAGAGATCTTCGCCCTTCGGGCCTTCTCGTTCTTCGCAATTTCCGCCAGCGACTGGGTATGCCCGGTTCCAGCGTACGCCAGGCACGCTGAAGCAAGAGACAGTGTGGCCACCGCTTTTCTCATCGGAACCTCGAAAGTTAGGGAAAGGGTATTTCAAGAGTATCATTCGCCATCGCTACCTGGCAACATCGACACATCGACACATCGACGTTTGTCGACCGTCCGTGAAGGGAATAATCCTGGCGAGGTTTCTCTTCGAAGATTGGCGCGAGTGATCTAGTGTTTCTGCCTTTTTCGTGTATCTACACTACGGCGGAAGCGTGTAGGTGACTCGGGCCACGTAAATCTCGGCGTCCTCTGGGGCGGCCATCTCGATAGTTGATTCTGAGATCGAAGTTCACACGAAAGAATCTGAACGACCTCATCGCGGTCCGAGGCGACGTCCTCACCCATATCGTCCGCCTCCGGGACCCCGGCGCTTCACCGGCACCGGGGGAGCGCCTCTGGCGACGAAGAAGCCCGTAACCACCCGTCCAGGGGCGAGCGCTTCCACGGCTTCCAGTCGGATTTCCATTCGGCTCCGTTGCTCTGCGCTCGCCGGTCCCGAAAGACGCTCGATGATCGTCGCTTTGTCGGTCTCGACCACGAGGAGATCGATGACCCCGCGAACGACGGCGGCTCCTCGCGCGAGCGCGAAGGGTACCCGCCGGTGAACCTCTCCCGACCCGAGAAGCTCGGGGGGAACGGGGATGTCTTCGCGCGGTGCCGCGCCTTCCCCGCGCGCTTCCCCGATGACTTCATAGGCATCCGGAGACAACGGCTCGAGCCTCAGGCGGTCCCGGCGCTCCTCGTCCCTTCGGTGGAACTTCCTTCCCTCGGCGGGCCGGAGGATCCGAAGCAGGTGTCCGCGCCATTCGATCTCGCTGAGCTCGCTTCCGGCGTCGAGCGCCTCCCCAAACCGGCTCTGGAAGCTTTGCGGGAGAAGCCCGAGAAGACTCCGCTCCGGCTCGAAGGCCTCGGCCGTGACCGCGGAGAGCGCGAGCCTTCGGCGCGCGCGGGTGAGGGCCACGTACAGGAGACGTTTTTCTTCTTCCTCGACGCGGTTCGGCTCTTTCGCGATCTCGTCGAGGTCGCCGTCGGCGGCGCCGAGGGCCGTCACTTCGATGCCGCCGTCTCTGAGCTCGCGAATCCGCGGGAGCGACGTGTCTTCGCGGCGCCTCTGATGCATGTTCACCAGGAAGACGCTATCGAACTCGAGCCCCTTCGCGGCGTGGATGGTCATGAGGTTCACCGCGTCCACCGCCTCGAGGACCGCGCGGGATTCGTCGTCGGTCGCGGCGCTCGCGAGGAAGTCCGCGAGGCGCGACATCGTGAGATAGCCGCGGTTTTCCGCCCGCCGGACGATCTCCATCACCTTCTTCAGGTTTTCCCAGGCCTGCCGCTCGCCCACGAACCAGCGAGCGTAGTCGCTCTCCTGAACGATTCGCTCGAGGAGCTCGAACGCGGGGATGCGATCCACGAGGGGGAGGAACCGTGGAATGAGACGACCCGCCCGCGCGACCGAAGCGCGGTCCGCCTCCGAGAGGGGCAGCTCGACGTCCACCGCTCCCCGCTGAAGCCAGCGCGCGAGCGCGGACTCCGCGCTGCGTCTCCTCGAAGCCGCGCTCATGCGCATCAGGGCGGAATCGGAGACGGCGACGAATCGAGAGCGCGCGAGCTCCGCCGCTCGAAGCTTGGAGGCGGGCTCCGCGAGGAAGCGCACCAGGGCCTGGACGTCCATCACTTCGGGGGAGTCGAAGAAACCGAGACCCCGGTACACGTAGGCGGGAACGCCTCGAGACACGAGAGCCTCCTCGTAGGCGCGATAGGACGATCGGCTTCGGAAGAGGATGGCGACGTCTTTCGGCCGAAGGCCCTCCTCCTCGAGAAGGCGCACGATCTCGTCGGCGACGCTGCCTGCGACATCGCCTAGAGTCCTCCCCGTCGCGAGCGCGATCGATGGCTCCGCGTTTCTCGAGGCGGCGTTCGAAGTGGGGAAGTGATCGCTCTCCCGGTACTGGAACGACCACTCGAGGTCGGCGCGCGCCCGAGGGAGGTCGGAGAAGAGGTCGTTGAGGAACGAGAGAAGCTCCCCCGAGGCGCGGAAGCTGTGCCGCAGCGTGAGCTTTCGCCCAGCCCCGCTCCGGATGCGAAGGAGATGGCGGGAGGCTTTCTCCATCACCTCGACCCTCGCGTCGCGCCATCCGTAGATCGACTGCTTCCGGTCGCCGACGAGAAAGAGGCTCGGCTCCTGGATACGTCCGGTGCCCCGGCCCTCCGACTGCTCGGCCAGGATGACCTCCTGGACCAGACCCGCTCCTTCCCCCCAGGAGTCGACCAAAGCCCGGATGAGGCGCCACTGATACTCGTTCGTGTCCTGAAACTCGTCTATAAGAAGATGATGGTAGCGGGACTCGAGGCGAAAGCGGCTCTGCGAGAACTCCCCTCTCTTTTCGAGGAGGTTCACCGCTTCGAGCAGCACGTCGGTGAAATCCAACCCGGCGCGGGCGCTCTTGAGCTCGGCGAACCGCGCCGCCGCGTGACGATAGAGGGCATGAATCTGACGAACGGCGTAGAAGTCCTTCTCGCGGATCCATTGCCGGTAAGCCCGGGCGATACCGGGGGCGAGTGCTAAGACCGCCTCGCGGTGGCGCTCGTAGGCGGCGGGGCTCGAGAAGCTCTCTTTCGGCGCGAGCGGCGAGAGCCGCCTTCGAGGCTCGTTCTCTAAAGTCAGGAAGTACGCCCGGATCTCCTCGACGTCGACCGGAGCCGCGGTCGCGGGGTCGACCCCGCGCCCGAGCGCGAACCGCACCGCGCGGAATCCGGGAGCCGCCTCGGCCTCCTCCACGGGGGGGCCGGTTTCGAGGAATCTCTCGACGCCGTCTCTTCCCCGGAAGACGGAGGCCAGAGACTCCGAAAACCGCTTCAAGCTCGTCTTCAGGTTCACGCTCGGCGGGACGACATGCTCGACGTAGCGCCTCAGGATCTCCTCGCGGGTGAGACGGCTCTGGAGGAACTCTCGAATTCCGCGCCGGAGCGCACCCTCTCCGAAGCGTGCCGCCAGAAACCTGATGTCCACTCCCCGGCCCCGGCGCGAAGCCGCGAGGGTCTCGTCGATGGCCTCCTCCTTCAAGCGATCGCTCGTGACCTCGTCGAGGAGCGCGACGTCGGGATCGAGCCCGGCCTCGAGCGGGAACTCCCGGAGGAGACCGAGACAGAAGGCGTCGATGGTGGTGACGTGCATCTCGAAGAGCCGGGTCCTCATCTCGCTCCAAAGCGAGGGTCTCTTCCGCAGCTCGTCGATGATGCGGGTCTTCATCTCGCCCGCCGCCTTCCGCGTGAAGGTGATGGCGAGGATATGGCGAGGGGCCGAACCCTCTTCCAGGAGGCGCAGGTATCGATCCACGAGGACCCGGGTTTTTCCGGTCCCTGCCGACGCTTCGAGAGCGACGTTGAGCGTGGGATCGGAGGCTTCTGCGCGGGCTCCGGCGTCGACGAACGAGAGGACTTCGTCGGTCATGGAGGAAGCTCCCGCGGCTCCACGATCTCCTTGCGGCAGACCATCGCATACCCGCAGCTCGCGCAGAGATGCTCCTGATACGGCGCCGGAGCGAAGCGCCCCTCCCGGATCGCTCCGTAGGTTTTGGTGAGAAGCGCGCCCGCCTTGTCGAAGTCGCCCCTCGAGATCGCTTTACGATCGCGAAAGCTCAGATACGCGGCCTCCTTCACCGAAAGGCCTCGTTCCGACGAGAGACACATGGCGTAGAGCGGGACCTGGAGAGCGACGGCTTCTCCCGGCGCGCGGCCGCTCTTGTAGTCGTAGACGTGCAGAAGTCCCTTGAGGTCGACGTCCGCTCGGTCGATCCGTCCCTGGATCCGCACGTACCAGGGCTTTTCTCCCCGTGGCCCCTCCTCGAGCCGGAGCGCGCTCGAGAACGCGTGCTCCACCAGCCGCTCCCGCAAAGGACCCTGGCCCATCTCCCGGCGGAGGAGCCACGGGATCGCGCCCGGTTCGCCCGCTCCCCCGAAGAGCAGCTCCATCTCGATCGCTCGGTGCTCCGGAGGGAGGCTCGCGAGAGCCACGCGCCGGAAGAGGATGACCGCTTCGTCGTAGCTCTCGGGATCGATCGCCCGGGGCGAGCTCCGGCCGCGGTCCCATTCCGCGAAAGCTTCCTGAAGGACCTCGTGCAGGATGCGCCCGCGCTCGAGAGGCGAAAGCTGCTCGTCGACTTCTTCCTCTTCCTCGATGCCAAGGAGATAGCGCGAATAGTATTTGAACGGGCATCGAAGATAGAGCTCGAACGCCGTCGGTGAAATCGGCTCGGATACGGTGAGAGGTCCTTCCACGTGCCCGGGCCGCCGAGGCTCTGCTCCCGATTCGGACGACAGGAGACCGCGTCGAAGCCCATCGGAACGGGTCACGACGATCTCCGCGAGTGCTATGCCGAGAGGGACCTCAGTCACTTCCCGCTCCGACACCCAGGATCGGGCGTCCTCGAGAAACGGCGACGGCACCGCGGGAATCTCGTCCTCGAGCTGATGGCGGAAGAGGACGACGTGCTTTCCCGCGAGATCGAGAAGTCCGAGAAAGCGTTGCCGCTCTCCCGCGAGCAGATCTCGATCGGAGGGAAAACCGAACTCACGCAGGAGCCATTGGGGATAAAAGATGTTCCTCTCGGAGCGCTCGGGCCACTCTTCTTCGTTGAGTCCCATGAGAACCACGAGGTCGAACCCTCCGAAGGGAGCGGAGCGCCCATCGACGATCTGGACACCGGTCTCGCCGCTCCGGACGGCGAACGTGTGCTGCTCGATCGCGCGCCGGAGCTTCTCTCGGAAATAGGCAAAGTCCCGCGGGAGGCCGGAGACGCGGCGCGCGGCTTCTTCCAGTCTCTCGAGGATGGAATCGAAAGCGGCCTTCGCGCGTCTCAAACTGTTCAGGCCAGAGTCCTCGACCGGGATAGGACGCCCGTAAGAACGAAGGAAGCGCCGGAGGCAGTCGATCTTCGCGGTGAGCGAGCCGAGCTCGGTAAGAGGGGCGAGGGCTTCGCTTCCGGAGACGATGGCCGCGAGGGCGGGGATGGCTCTCGCCGTCGCGTCGTGCCCCTCGACGCCGGGGAGGCTCGGTTGAAGCGGCGGCCGGCTCAATCTCGAGAGAAGCGCGCGGAAACGATCCACCCCGCCCGGCTCGCGGAAGCGCAAGGTCAGCTCGTCGAAAGCGGCGACCTCGACTTCGGAGACGCCGTCGAACGCGAAGAACGGGCTTCGCAGGAGAGCGAGGGCGGAATCTCGATGGGAGCCCGTCGCCACGAGCTCCAGCACGAGGTCGACGGCGGCGACGTAGGGCTCGGTCGCGAGGGGGAAGCTGTCCTGGAGCTGATAGGGGACTCCGGCTTCGGCGAAGACTTTTTTCGCGAGATAGAGATAGGGAAGAGGCCGGGGGACGACGACTCCGATGCGGTGAAGGGGGGGAAGCCTCCCGTCGTCCTCGAGGGTTTTCAAGAGTCGGGCGACGTCGGTGAAGGCTTCTTCGCGGTCGCGGACGACGAATGCGAGCTCACCCTCGCGGCCCGCAGTGAGAAGCCGCGGCGGGGAGTCGAGCCCGTCCTTTGCCATCACCATCGTGAAGCGCCGCGCGAGGGGCTCGGGAAGCTCGCTCGCCGGGCTCGGAAGGACGACCAAAAGCTCGGCCAGCGCCGGCGCCTTCGAAAGGAGATCGAGATCCGCGACGGCGAGGGTCTCGGAGCCGAGAACGAAGGCCCGCTCGAAAGGGAAGTCTTCGGCTGCGAGCGCGAGCCTCGCCGCCGGGGCGTCGAGAAGACCGAGTCCGGACAGGGCCGTGCGATACCCCTCGATCGAGGCTCGCAGGAAGCGCGTCTGGGCGGCGAGCTTCATCGCTCCCTCGTCGTCGGGCGCCTCCAGCTCTTCGAGAGCCCTCGCGAAGAAGCCGTCGAGTCCGCGCCCCCCGCCCTCGAGAGGAGAACGGGCGAGGATCTCGTCGTAGAGATCGAGCACGCGGCGGGCGAGCCCTCCTCGAAGGCCGAACGGAGGAACGACACCCTCCTCCTGAACCTTGGCGAACGCGCTTTCGAGAAGCGCTTCTCTCAGGAGCGGGTCGACGAGCCGGAGCGTCGTCGAGACCCGCTCGGTGAGGAGCGCGAGGAGGCTCGCAGAAGTCGCCATCGTGGGCAGGACCGCGGCCGACCGGCGGCTCAGGAGCGCGTCCTCGAGCTCCCGGCGGAAGAGGTGTGTCGCGGCCGCAGTGGGCAAGAGGACCAAAGAGCGAGCGGGCGCGAACGGGTCTCTCTCGAGGAGCTTCCTCAGGCTTTGGGCCACGAACGACGTTACGCCGCGAAACCCGCGGCAGAGAACGAGCTCCCTGCGAGGCATTTTCTCGAAGCCATTCTATCCATTCGGCGAGCCCGCTATCCGATGGGATAGGCTAAATAATGCAAGGGGGATGGGGGAGATGGGAGGAGATGGGAGGAGATGGGGAGATGAATCAGGATCAGGAATTATTGGCCAATTCATCTCCCTATCTCCTCCTATCCCCCTTGTATTGGATTTCTTCCTTACGCCTTTGCGTTCGCCGGGCCTCTTCGGCGGAACGCTCCTTGCAGTGCCGTGGACGAAAGGAGCCTTACGATGGCTGACATGAACCGCGAGCTTTCGAGCTTTCTCTCGGGCCTCGAAAAACGCGCCCTGGTCTTCATGGCGGAGAGAATGCCTCGCGCCGTGAACTCCGATCACCTCACGCTTCTCGGGCTCTTGGGAATGCTCGGAGCCGGCCTCTCCTTCTGGGCCGCGGGGGCGGAGCCCCTCGCTCTCGTCGGTGTCGTTTTGTGCCTCATCCTCAACTGGTTCGGTGACAGTCTCGACGGAACCCTCGCCCGGGTGAGAAAGCACGAGCGGCCGAAGTATGGCTACTACGTCGATCACATCGCAGACGTCTTCGGGGCGTTCTTCCTTCTGGGCGGGCTCGGGCTCTCGGGCTACATGACGCCCTGGATCGCGGCGGGGGTCATGGTCGTCTACTTGATGGTGGTCTCGGAAATCTACCTTGCCGCCTACGCCGTGGGAACGTTCCGGATCCACTTCCTCAGGATGGGACCGACGGAGCTCCGGATCCTCTTCGCCATAGGGACCCTCTACCTTCTATATCGTCCCGTGGTCACCGTTTTCGGAACCAGGGCACTCCTCTTCGACGTGGGAGGAGCTTGTGCCATCGTCGGGCTCGCGGTGACGCTTCTCGTCTCCGCGGCGCGGAATACCCGCACCCTCTACCTTCGCGAAACCATTCCTTGAGAGCCCTTCTCCTTCGCCTCCTCCGCTTCGCTTCCGTGGGCTCGATGGGGACGGGCCTGCAGTTGACGGTTCTCGCCTCGCTGACCGGCCTCGCGGGACTTCACTACCTGACCGCCACGGCGCTCGCGGTGGAAGCGGCGATCCTCCACAATTTCCTCTGGCACGAGCACTGGACCTGGCGCGATCGGCGTCGAAACGGAGAGCGTCTTCGTCGCCTCATCCGCTTCAACACCACCACCGGCCTCGTCTCGATCCTGGGAAACCTTCTGTTCATGTGGCTCTTCGTGGGGGAGCTCTCGATACACCCCCTCGCCGGAAATCTCGTCTCGATCGCCTGCTGCGCCTCTCTCAACTTCGTCTTCAGCGACCGCGTCGTTTTCGTCTAAACCCCGAGGTAACCTTCGGGCTGCATCCCGGGTCTCTACCCATACGCCGCGTCCGCGTCCGGGAACCTTTCTATCGTGCGGGCTCTTCTCGAGGCCGGGGCCGACGTGAACGCGCCGCAAGAGAAAGGGTTCACTCCGCTCCACGAGGCGGCGGCGACGGGGAAGCTCGATCTCTTGCGAATCCTCCTCTCCCACGGAGCGAACCCCGAGCAGAAGACCGAGGACGGGAAGAGCGCCCTCGATCTGGCCCGGGACCAAAAACAGGACGCGATCGTCGATGTGCTCGCGAGCGTTTCCCGCGAACACTGAGTACTTCGCGATTTGCTACCAGGGCCTTCCCGTGCCTATTGTTCGTGACGGTGACCATGAGCGCGGAAAGGCCCTCACTCGACGACTTGAAGATCGACCGGAGCGGCGAAGGAACCGAGTCCCGCAGCTACCTCTGGATCGTTCTCGGCGCTTTGGTCCTTCTCGGGACGGCCGGGCTCTACTTCTTTCGTGGCGGACCAAGGAAGGAAGTCACAGCGGCGGCGGCTCGGGAAACCGAGCTCTCCTCTACCGGTCAGACCGTCCTGAATGCGTCGGGCTACGTCACCGCCCGCCGTCAGGCCACCGTCTCTTCCAAGGTGACGGCGAAAGTGCTCGAAGTCCTGATCGAGGAAGGCATGGAAGTGAGGGAAGGTCAAATCCTGGCGCGGCTGGACGCTTCGAACACGGACGCGAGCCTGAAGCTCGCCGAGGCGGAGGTTCGAGCGGCGAAGACCGCCCTCGAGGAGACGAAGGTGCAGCTCGCGGAGTCGAAGCTTCGGCTGGATCGGACGCGGGCCCTGCTGAAGGATTCGGTCGTGAGCCAGGCGGAGCTGGATCGCATCCAGGCCGAGAGCGACTCTTTCGAGGCGAGGCTCGGGCGGCAACGGGACGAGGAGCTGGTGGCGGAGAGGCGTCTCGCCGTCTGGACCCAGCAGCTCGAGGACACCATCATCCGCGCTCCCTTCGATGGGGTCGTGACCACGAAGGACGCCCAGCCCGGGGAGATGATCTCTCCGGTGACCGCGGGGGGCGGGTTCACCCGCACGGGCATTGGAACCGTGGTCGACATGAGCTCGCTCGAGATCGAGGTCGACGTGAACGAGAGCTACATCAACCGCGTGCGCGCGGGCCAGGCGGTGGAGGCGGTCCTCGACGCCTATCCCGAATGGACCATCCCCGCGCGGGTCATCGCCATCGTTCCCACCGCCGACCGCGATCGAGCGACGGTGCGAGTGCGCATCGGCTTCGATTCGCTCGACCCGAAGATCCTGCCGGACATGGGGGTCAAGGTCGCGTTCCGCGAAGAGGTTCAGGAACAAGCGAGCCGCCGGGCCGTATTCGTTCCTAGAGCCGCTCTCAGAAAAGACGAGGGCCGGGACGTGGTCTTCGTGGTGAGCGGGGAGCGAGTCGAAAGACGCGCGGTGACGGTGGGAGTGGACGCGGGCGGAGAAGAGGCGCTCGTCCTCGCGGGGATCGCAGCCGGGGAGAGTGTCGTGATAGAAGCTCCCGCGGACCTGACGGACAGAGATGAAGTGGAGGTGCGGGAGCGATGAGTGAATCGAACGGCGCCCTGGTTCGCGTGGAGAAGGTCAGCAAGACCTTCAAACGCGGCGCGGAGAAGATCCACGTTCTCGACGGGCTGGACCTGAGCCTTCTGAAGGGCGAGTTTCTCGCCCTCATGGGACCTTCGGGCTCGGGGAAGAGCACGCTTCTGAACATCATCGGGGGTCTCGACTCTCCCACCGCGGGAGCGGTCTCGGTCGGAGGCGAGCGGATCGATCGGCTTTCGGGAAAAAAACTCGCGGCCTGGAGGGCGCGGCACATCGGTCTGGTGTTCCAGTTCTATAACCTCCTGCCGGTCCTGAGCGCCGAAAGAAACGTCGAGCTGCCTCTGCTTCTCACGCGACTCTCCGGGGCAGAGAGAAGGAAACACGTGGACACCGCGCTCGGGGTGGTGGGTCTCTCCCATCGGCAGAAGCACTACCCGCGGGAGCTCTCGGGTGGAGAACAGCAGCGGGTGGGAATCGCGCGGGGGATCGTGACCGACCCGACCCTCCTCCTCTGCGACGAGCCCACGGGGGATCTCGACCGAAAGTCGGGTGACGAGGTTCTGAACCTCCTCGCCGCTCTGAACCGCGAGCACGGCAAGACGATCATTATGGTGACCCACGATCCCCACGCCGCGGCCCGCGCCAGCCGAAAGCTCTATCTCGACAAGGGCCGCCTCAGCCAGGAGCCGCTCGAATGAGATACGCGCGTCTAGTCTGGTCCAACCTGAAACGGAAGAAGATCCGCACCCTGCTCACTCTGGCGTCGATCTTCGTGGCGTTTATTCTCTTCGGATGCCTCGCCGCGGTACGACAAGCGCTCACTGCCGGGATGAACGTCGCGGGCGCCGATCGCCTGATCGTTCGCCACATCGTCTCGATCATCCAGTTGCTTCCAGGAAATTATGAGGCGGAGATGGAGCAAATCCCCGGAGTGGCCGAAGCCACTCCCGCGACGTGGTTCGGGGGTATCTATCGCGAGCCCCGGAACTTCTTTCCCCAGATCGTCGTGAAGCCGGAGGAATACCTGTCGCTCTATCCTGAGTTCCAGCTCCCGGAAGACGAGCGCGAAGCATGGTTTCGGACGAGGACCGCCGCCATCGTCGGACGCACCACGGCTGAGCGTTTCGAATGGAAGGTGGGGGACAAGATTCCCATTCAGGCGACCTACTGGACCCATGGCGGCGGCAAGAAGACCTGGGAGTTCGACCTGGTGGGAATCTACGACGGGGCGAAAAAGGGCGTGGATACGACTCAGTTTTTCTTTCGGTACGACTACTTCGACGAGGCTCGCGACGCTCTCCGAGGCTCGGTCGGCTGGTACATCGTGAAAGTCTCGGACTCCGATCGGGCCGCCGAGGTCGCCAGGGCCATCGACGAGACGTTCGCGAACTCCCCCGCGGAGACCAAGGCCGAGACCGAGGCAGCGTTCGTCCGTTCGTTCTCCGATCAAGTCGGAAACATTGGGGCGATTATGCAGGCGATCATGAGCGCCGTCTTCTTCACCATCCTTCTCGTCGCCGGCAATACCATGGCCCAATCGGTGCGCGAGCGCACGGGAGAGCTCGCGGTGCTCAAAGCCGTGGGCTTCACCAACGGTCAGGTTCTCGGCTTGGTCCTCGGGGAGGCTCTCACCATTGTCGCCCTCGGTGGGTTCGCGGGGCTCGCCATTGCCTGGAGCGCCATCTCCATAATTGGAGATCCGACAGGCGGTCGTCTCCCGATGTTCTTCTTCCCCACCCGAGATCTGATCATGGGAGCGCTCATCGTCGTCGCCCTCGGCATCGTCACCGGGTTTCTTCCCGCGCTTCAGGCGGGCCGGCTCCGCATCGCCGACGCCCTCCGGAGGCTCGCTTGAACTGGTTCACGCAGATCGCCGTCCTCACGAGCTTCAACCTCCGCACCGTCGGACAGAGGCTGGGCTCCTCGGCTTCCACAATATTCGGGATCGCCGGCGTCGTAGGGGTGTTCATCGGGGTGTTCTCAATCGGCGAGGGGTTCCGGCGGGCGATGACGGTGTCGGGAAAAGCGGACACCGCGCTGGTAATGCGCAGCGGATCGGACACCGAGATGTCGAGCATCATGAACCGGGACGAGGCGCGCGTGGTGACGGACGTCGAGGGAATCGCCCGCACCAACGGAGTCTCGTTCGCCTCCCCCGAGCTCTTCGTCGTCATCAATCTGCCAAAGCGGTCGACGGGCACCGACGCCAACGTTCCCCTGCGGGGAGTCGAGCCTCCCGCCTTCGACGTTCGCGGTGACATCGAGATCGTCGAGGGCCGCCGCTTCGAATGGGGCAAGAACGAGGTCATCGCCGGTCTCGGCGCGTCCAACGAGTTCTCGGGCCTCGACGTCGGCTCGTCGATCCCCGTCGGGAAGCAGAACTGGACCGTGGTGGGCGCCTTCACCGCCAACGGCGGAATCGCCGAATCCGAGATCTGGACCGACGCCGGCGTTCTCGCGCCCGCCTACCGCCGGGGGAACACCTTCCAGGCGGTATACGCGCGGCTCGAGAGCCCGGACCGCTTTCAAGAATTCAAAGATCGGCTCACCACCGACCCCCGGCTCAACGTGATGGTGGAGAGGCAGACGGACTATTACGCCGAGCAGTCGACCGTCATCACCGGCCTCGTTACCACGGTGGGATTCTGGGTCGCGATCCTTATGGGAAGCGGCGCGGTCTTCGGGGCGCTGAACACGATGTACAGCGCCGTGTCCTCCCGGACGCGGGAGATCGCGACCCTTCGCGCCCTCGGCTTCGGCTCCGGCGCCATCGTGACGTCGGTGCTCCTCGAGTCGCTCTTGCTCGCGGCCGTCGGGGGACTCCTCGGCGCCGGCCTCGCCTACGTCGCGTTCGACGGCTTCCGGACGGCCACCATGAACTGGCAGAGCTTCTCCCAGGTGACCTTCGCCTTCGACGTGACCCCCGCCCTCCTCGCGAGAGGCATCTCATACGCAGTCGTGATCGGGCTCATCGGCGGCCTGTTCCCGGCGATCCGCGCGGCGCGGCTTCCGATCGCGGCGGCGTTGAGGGAGTCGTAGTCAGTTGGGCCGGCGGGGGGGGCTCGCTTCGGTTTGCTCGGTCCCGAGAATGCCGAGCGTGGCGGCTGCGGCGCCGCTTCCCGCGAGGAGCAGGAGCAGGCCGTTCGGGAATCCGACGTCGCCGGTCAGCATCGCGAGACAGGCACTGACGGACGAGCGGCACCTTTCGGGAACGAAGGGGGGTGCGTCGGATTCGCGCCTCATACCCTCGGAGATCATCCAGGCTTTCCTCTCTTGCCGGTCCACCACGAAACAGAGCTCGGCGATGTAGCTCAGCTCCACGTTCAAGTCCAGGCGCTGTTGGATAGGATACTCCACTCCCTCGTGGAGGAGGGTGAAGTCGAAAGCGCCGATCGGTGACTCGCGGATCATGTACTCGCCGTCCTTGTTGGTGAACTCGCTGGAAAAACGAGTGTTCGTCGAAAGCTGTCGCGCGATGACCGAGGCGTCCGGAAGGTCCTGGAGGTATTCGTCGGGATCGAGAAGCTCCTTCTTGCCCTCTTTCTTCTCTTTCTCCATTCGGGCACGGTATTCCTCGTACTTCTTGTGGTCGATCTCGTAGATTCGCCCGACGATCAGACCCTCGATCACTCCGGAAGGGATCGCGGGATCCGCTTCCGTTTGTGCCGATATCGGCAAGGGAGCGGCGCAAAGGGCGAGGCACAGCACGGCGCAAAATACCGAGCGCGAACCACGCTTCCAGGGGCTCACCGGCTCAATTCCTCGCTTTCAGTCTCGTTACAGGCAGTCGCCCTTCCTGGCAACCACAAAGGCTATAGAGTTTTGGGGTAATGGATATAACTATAGTGTCCGGCGGGTAGATGAGGTTTGTCAACCGCCTGTAGGTCCTGTAAGGCCGGACAGGCTCGATAGGGGAACGAGGTCGAGCCCCAGGCGCTCGATGGCGTCGAGGATCCGGGGAGAAACGAGCGTCGCGAGCTCACGGTTTCGCGGCGCGACGTAGCTCGAGACGCGCTCGAGCTCGCCGTCGGGGCGGGCGGGGTGGCACATGAGCTCGCTCGTCCCCTCGGGAATCGATTCGAGGATCGAAAGAAGCCTGGCTTCACTCACATCGTCGCCAAAGAAGCCATCGAGGAATCGATCGCAGGTCCTTATCCTCTCGAGCCGGAGCCTGTCGCGCACTTCCCGATCCGTCGATCGCAGCGGGATGCCGAGCCGCCCAGCCTCTTCGATCGCTACCCTGAGAATGCCCGGGTGAATATGAACGTGATGATGACCGTCGATGTGGGTCGGCGGCCGGCCGACTCCCTTCTCGAATGCTCGGAGCTGGGCGCGCAGCTCTTCCCGCACTTCGCCGGGGCGCGCGAGCTCGTGGGCACCCGAGCCGTTCTTGCGAAAGGCTCCGTCCTCATCGAGAAGCCTGGAAAGGGGCTCGGGTGGGCCGGCGGGACGCCCGAAGGTGAGAACGAAGTGGAGGCCGGTCGCGAGAGAGGGGAGGCGTCGAGCCTCTTCGAACGCGGCCTCGGCCGAGGGGGCGTTCACCATCAGGGACGTCGAGGTGACGATCCCGCGCTCGTGCGCTTCCACGATCCCCTCGACCACGCCGGGGCTCAGTCCGAAATCGTCGGCGGTCACGACGAGGCTCTTCATCGCGGGAATTGTAAGCTGGCGCCGTTCCAACTTTCAGCGGGATGCGCGCGAGGACCCCTCCCCCGGCGCCGAGCTCGACAACAGATCTTTGAGCATCGCGAGGAGCCTCTCGCGGGTGAAAGGCTTGCTCAAGAAAGCCCCCTTGCCCGTACCCGGGGTTTCAAACGCCACCACTCTGTCGGGATAACCGGACGTCATCAGCACTCTGGTAGACGGGCGTCTTTTGCGAACCTCATCGACCAGCTCGATTCCGTTCATTCCCGGCATGACCAGGTCCGTCATGAGAACGTCGAAGTCTTGCGTCCTGTCCAAAAACAGCAGCGCCTGTTCCGCGTCGGACGCCTCGTGAACGGTGTAGCCGGCGCTCTCCAGCATCGCTCGGGTGAGACGTCTCACCATCTGGTCGTCCTCGACCAGGAGAATCGTGCCTTTCACCAAAACTGAGGCGGGACTCGCGATCCTCACCCGGCCTCCGAGCACCGACTCTTCCGACCGCGGGAGATAAATATCGAAGCGTGTCCCGCGACCGAGCTCGCTCTCGGCCCAGATGTAGCCTTCGCTCTGCTTCACGATACCGTAAACCGTCGAAAGGCCGAGACCAGTCCCCGCGCCTGTTTGTTTCGTGGTGAAAAACGGCTCGAAGACGTGCTCCAAGACGTCGGGGGCGATCCCGGTGCCGACGTCCGAAATGCTGAGCCGCACGTAGGAGCGCCGAGCCATGCGCGGCCGATCCACCAGGGCTTTTTCCGCGGGCACGTTACTCGTCTGAAGTACGAGCCTTCCCCCGGCGAGCATCGCGTCCCGAGCGTTTACCGCAAGGTTGAGGATGACCTGCTCCGTCTGCCCCCGGTCGACTTTCACCGGCCAAAGGGGTTCTTCCAGCTCCAGGACGATCTCGATAGTTTCGCCGATGAGCCTTTTCAGAAGGTGTTCGCTCCCCCTCAGGAGCTGGTTCAAGTCCAGCACCTCGGGCTCCAGGGTCTGCTTGCGGCTGAAGGCGAGGAGTTGCCGGGTCAACGACGCCGCCTTCTCGCCGGCTCTTTGGATGTCTTCGGCATCCCGCCGCAGCGGATCCTGGGCGGAAAGCTTCAGAAGCAGGATCTCGCTGTATCCGTTGATGACGGTGAGGAGATTGTTGAAATCATGAGCGATACCTCCCGCAAGCTGCCCCACCGCCTCCATCTTCTGGGCCTGGCGGAGCTGGGCCTCGAGGCCGCGCTTTTCCTCTTGAGCTTGCTTCTGCCGGGTAATGTCTATGAGAATCCCGCGAAGAAGGGCGGGCTCGCCGCTCGGGTCCCGAACGACGTGCACGAGATCGCGCAGCCAGACGGCGCGGCCGTCGGCAGCGATGACCCGGTACTCGAGCTCGAATTCGTCTCGTATAAGGGTCGATTCCTCCCAGAAAGAAACGGCGCGCTCGCGATCCTCGGGATGAAGGATGCCGACCCAAAAGCGGTCCTCGGATAGCCACCGCTCGAGGGGGTAGCCTAGAATCTCCTCCGCCTTCCGGTTCACGAAGGTAAATTTCCAGCTCGCGGCATCGCTCTCCCAGACGATGGCATCGATTCCCTCGACCAGCTCACCGTAGCGCTTTTGGCTTTCCTCAGCCGCACCCCTGGCATGGGAGAGCTCCTCCGTACGCTCCCGTACCTTGGTGTCGAGGCTTTCGAGGGCCTCCTCTCGCTCTCGCAGCGAGATTTCGAGCCGGCGGTAGGCCTCCCGGAGCCGGAGAGACATCTCCTCGAACTGCGTCCCGAGCTGGACAATTTCACTGGGCACATCGGGACGCCCGCCGGACGCGGGGAGGGTCTCGGCGCCGGCGTCAACCTTGAAGGCGCGCACGCGCGCGAGCAGCCCCTCGATGGGTCTGGTGATCGAAGCGCTCATCCTTTGAGCCATGAAGAGGGCCATGGCGAGTCCGGCGAATGCCGCGAGGAGATTCGTGACGTAGTGATCCTGGAGGCCTTGGTGGAGAGCCGCCTCGTCCTTCTGTGCAACGATCTGCCAGCCACCCGCAGGCGTGAGGGTGCGGACGGCGACCTTATTCCCCTCTCGCTGGGGCTCCTCATAGACGAAAGGAGAGCCGTCGGCGGCGCGGGCCGCCCGGAGCAAGGGTGAGTCGGTTATATCATCCAGAATCTGATAAGGCGTTTTCGGGCTCGCAAACACCACGCGGTTCGAGTCGTCCAGGATGACGACCGATTGATCGGTCAACGTGGCGAGGTGCTCACCGAGCATTCCGAGATCGAGAGAGCCTTCGACCACTCCGAGAATGCGCCCATCTCGGGATCGTATGGGGGCGCTCACGGCCACGATGACGTCGCGACCGAAGCCTCTTCCCCGGAACACGCCCGAAACGTAAGGCTCACCCGTCGAAATGGCCTTTCGGAAGTAATCCCGGTCGTCCACTCGCGGGATGGCCAGAAAGAGAGGCTCGCCCGAGAACGTCTCGAGCGGGTGGGCCGCGATGATGAGACCTTCGGCGTTCGCCGCGACCATGGTAAGAAAGCCGCGAAAGCTTCGGTGATGGAGCTCGAGAAGGTGGTTCGCGCGCTCCGGATCCATCCCCACTTCGCCGAGGGTTGAAGCGAGAGTCGCGATCGAATCGCGATGCGCGGCGACGTAGGCGCCGACCGTCAGGGCGAGGGCCTTCGACGAATGCTCGAGATCCTTCAGACCGCGCGCCCTCTCCCTCTCGAGATAACTTCGGCCGGCGAGGACGCTCAAAAGCAGGACGGGGAGGGCTGCTACCAGCACGAACCTTTTCTGCAGCACGGCGCCCAGAGGAGCGCTGTCGGAGGAAGGCGCACCCAAACGCCGCTTCACCAGAGCGAGGGTCAGACAAAACTCGGCCAGAAGCGCGTTGATGACGCCGTTGAATAGATTTTTGACGACGATGGCCCAATTGTTGGAGTGATCGGGAAGCCACCAAACGTAGGTAACGGCGAGTATCGGAAATCCGACGAGGCCCCAGAACAGCAGATCCGCCCAGAGGAGGGACCGAAGACGCTTTGCGAGAAAGCCTACGACCAGCCCCTCGAGGGCGATGACGGGAAGAAGGGACGAATGGCCGAAGCCCCAGACGGTGCCGCTCCCCGCGATGGCGGCAGCGACGATCCCGTGCACCGGTCCGCGGGCTGCGGCGACCATGAGGTACAAAACGCTGCCGAAGAGGATCGACGCGCTGGGGAAAACCGAGAGCGGGAAGGAGTTCAGAAGGAAGCCCGCCACCCCTGCGGCGAGGGTCGAAAGGATACCGTTAGCGTGCGCGCGCTTCAAAGACGCCATGAATGCTGTCATCAGGCGATCCCTTCGATCGGTCGGCTCGCGAGGGTGGGCTTTTGGTCTACGAAGTATCCTAACGAAGAACTCCGGCATTTGCCATTGGGAGCAAACGTTGGATCGGCGCTAGTATCGTTTCCATGAGGGTCCATGAAGGGTCCATGAAGGGGTCCATGAAGGGGAGCGCTCCGACCTTCGTGCTGCTCCTCCTCTCGCTCGGCTGCGCGGGGTCGAAGCCCGTGTCGATTCCGGACGAAGCTTCCTGGGCCGAGGAGGTTCTTTCGACCCTCAGCCTCGAGGAGAAGATCGGGCAGCTCATTTATCCCCGAGCGAACGGAGTCTTCCTGAACGAGGCGGACCCTCTCTTTCAGAGCTTCATCGACGCCGCCGGCGAGGGCCGCATCGGAGGCGTCGTCTTCTTCAAGGGGGACCCGTTCGCGACCGCCGCTCTCGGCAACCGCCTCCAGGAGGAGTCGAGGCTCCCGCTCCTCATGGCGTCGGACTACGAGTGGGGACCGGCGATGCGGGTCGAAGGCGCGAGCCGGTTTCCGCGGGCCATGGCGATGGGCGCCTTCGCTTCCGAGGCCGACCTCGAGCTTCAGGCGGAGGTCACCGCCCGCGAGGCGAGAGCGCTCGGCATACACCTTCTGCTGAATCCCGTCCTCGACCTGAATACCAACGCGGAGAACGCGGTCATCGACACCCGCTCGTTCGGAGACTCGCCGGAGCGCGCGGCCCGGCTCGGCGCCGCCTACATTCGTCGCGCACAGAGCCTCGGGGTCTTGACGACGGCGAAACACTTCCCCGGACACGGGGGAACCGACGTCGACTCCCATGTCGCGCTTCCCGTGCTTCGCCACGATCGCGATCGTCTCGAGCGGGAAAGCTTCGTCCCCTTCCGCGCGGCGATCGAGGCGGGAGTGGCCGCGGTGATGCCCGCGCATCTCGCTGTCCCCGCTCTCGACGGAAACGACCGACGTCCGGCGACGCTATCTCCCGAGATCCTCGAAGGAGTCCTCCGGGGCGAGATGGGGTTTCGCGGCCTCATCGTGAGCGACGCCCTCGACATGGAAGGAGCCCGCGAGGGCGCCTGGGACGGCCAGGTGGCGGTCGATGCCTTGAATGCCGGCGTCGACATGCTGCTGGTTCCGCCCGATGCTCTCGTCACCTACCGCGCGGTTCTTCTAGCCGTCCGCCGCGGCGAGCTTTCCCAGGAGCGCATCGATCGTTCCGTCCGCCGCGTTCTCCAAGCGAAGGAGCGCCTTTCGCTTCACCGTCGCCGCACCGTCGAGCTAAAGGACTTGCCTCGACGTCTCGCGAGCCCGGTTCTCACCGCGCGCATCGAGGAGATGGCCGGGCGGGCGGTGACCCTGGTTCAGAACGAGGGCGGTCTCCTTCCGTTTCGAAGCGAGGCTCCTCCGTCGATTCTCCTTGTTGATTTCGTTCCAGACTCCGAGAGGGAGGCCGACCCCGACGTCCTTCTCGAGGAGCTACGCCGCCGCGCCGGGAGTGTCCGCAGGATCGAGGTTGCCCCTTCGACGGCGTCCCTTCTCGAGGAAGAGATCGTGAACGCCGAGGCGGACGTGACTCTGGTCGCGAGCTACGCCCGCAGCCGATCCTTTCTCGGCCGGGGCGAGATCGCCGAAAGCCTCTCGAAGGCGTTGAAGCGCAGGCTCGAGAGCGGACGTCCCGTCGCTCTCGCGAGCCTGGGAACGCCCTACGTCCTCAGGTCTCTCCCTGAAGCGACGGCGCTGGTCGCGACGTACGATTTCGCGCCCGCCTCCGGGCGCGCTCTCGCTCGCGCCCTCTTTGGCGAGATCGGCTTCGAGGGAAAGCTTCCCGTGGCGTTGTCGCCGGAGTATCCTCGAGACCATGGGATCCCCTTCGAGCCGCGGCGCATGAAGCTCGAGAACGCCCGGAAGCCGGAAGAAGTCGGATTCTCTTCGGAAGGTCTCGTCCGCGTCCAGGACGTCGTGGCGCGAGCGATCGAAAGCGGCACCGCTCCGGGGGCGGTCGTTCTGGTGGCGCGCCGGGGGAAGGTCGTCCTCGAGCGCGCGTTCGGGAGGATGACCTATGACCAGGATGCCGCAAAGGTGACTTCCGACACCCTCTACGACATCGCCTCTCTCACCAAGGTGGTCGTCACCACGACTCTGGTGATGATCTTCCACGAGCGGGAGCTCCTCGATCTCGAGAGCCCGGTTTCCCGATACGTTCCCGAGTTCAAAGGGGAGGGAAAGGACCGGGTCCTGGTGAAGGACCTCCTCGCTCACTCCGGCGGTCTCCTGTGGTGGACGGACCTGTTCCGCAAGTTCGAGGGGAAGACTCGGGAAGAATCGAAGCGAGGGTACCTTTCGACCATCTACGAGATGCCGCTCGACTATCTTCCGCGATCGAAGATGGTCTACTCCGACCTGGGCATCCTCCTCCTCGGCGAGATCCTGGAGCGGGTGACGGGAAAGGACCTCGAGGATCTCGCGAAAGAGGAGATCCTCGACCCCCTCGGAATGGACGATGCGACGTATCGCCCGTCGGCTTCGCTTCGACCACGCATCGCGCCCACCGAGATCGATCCGTGGCGGGGTCGCCTGGTGCCCGGAGAGGTCCACGACGAGAACGCCTTCGGTCTCGGAGGCGTCGCCCCGCACGCCGGCCTCTTCTCGACCGGAAGATGCCTCGGGGCTTTCGCCCAGATGATGCTGAATGGAGGCGCGTACGGCGGTCGGCGCCTCTTGAAGCCGGAAACCATCGCGCTCTTCACCCGAAGGGCGAACCTGGTTTCGGGCAGCAGTCGGGCCCTCGGCTGGGATACGCCGTCCGAGCCGAGCTC
>Ga0184637_10000434_pt1 | contig 31242 bp, 27 predicted proteins | sample PLM3_127_b2_FD_133143 | JGI IMG/M metagenome (GOLD analysis project Ga0184637, IMG submission 133143) | Groundwater sediment microbial communities from an aquifer in East River, Colorado, USA - PLM3_127_b2 | ecosystem: Environmental > Terrestrial > Soil > Riparian zone | place: USA: East River... | reverse complement strand
GGCTGATGAAAAAGGCCCATCTGCGGCGTTGGCTTCGTCGCTCGTCGTTGCAACGTACGACCAAGTACGCCTCACTCCTCGCTTCCTCGCCGCCTTGCATCTGGACCTTTTTGATCAGCCTGCGCTCGGAACCGTGTTTTTTAGGAGCCGGCTAGGCCGATGGCACTCGCGGTTTTCCTTCTTGTCGGAGCCATTGCTGTGGCCTCCGCGATCGGCCTGATCGTCAGGCGGAATCCGCTCCACGGGGCTCTCTTCCTGGTGGTAAATCTCTTCTGCGTGGCCGTCTTCTACCTGATGCTCGAAGCCGAGTTCCTGGCGGCGGCCCAGGTCATCATCTACGCCGGGGCGATCATGGTCCTCTTCGTCTTTGCGATCATGGTTCTGATCCCTGGGACGGAAGAGCTGGGGGCGGATCCCTTGGCGTGGCAGCGGCGTATCGCCGTGCCCCTCGGTCTCTTCCTCCTCATCGAGGTGGGGTTCCTGTTCAGAACCCGTCTCGTCCCGCTCGAGCCCCCTCCTGCGGCGCCCGGGGGGATCCAGGCCGTCGCGCGCATGCTGTTTACCGACTATCTCCTCCCGTTTGAAGTCACGTCAGTCCTCCTCCTGGCGGCGCTGGTGGGGGTGCTGGCCCTCACACGGAGGAAGGCGTAAGATGGTGCCGTGGTCGTACTACACGGCCCTCTCGGCCATCCTCTTTGCGATCGGGGTGGTGGGGGTGCTGGTGCGTCGCAACCCCCTGGTGATCTTCATGTCAATCGAGCTGATGCTCAATGCCGCCAACCTGGCCTTCGTCGCCTTGGGCCGACAGCACGGCTCGGCGGACGGGCAAGTGATCGTCTTGTTTGTCATGACCGTCGCCGCGGCCGAGGTTGCGGTGGGGCTGGCCATCATCGTGGCGATCTTCCGGACCCGGGAGCGGATTAGCGTAGACGACTTGACCCTCACACGGTGGTAGGGGTGAGACTGTGGCAGTGAGAGCAAATACGCCAAGGATCGATCTTCCGTCAGACACGAGCCTGGAGAGGGGCCTTCTCTTCCAGATGCTTCTCATTCGCCGATTCGAGGAGAAGGCGGCGGAGATGTACGCCCTGGGGAAGATCGGGGGGTTTCTTCACCTTTATATCGGTCAGGAGGCGGTTGCCGTGGGGGCGATCTCTGCCCTCAGACCCGACGACTACGTCATCGGCACCTATCGTGAGCACGGCCACGCCATCGCCAAAGGGTCTGATCCCAACCGGGTGATGGCCGAGCTTTTTGGCAAGGCCACCGGCGTCTCCAAGGGCAAGGGTGGGTCGATGCACCTCTTCGACAAGAGCTGTCACTTCCTTGGGGGCCACGCCATCGTCGGCGGCCCCCTCCCCATTGCGGCCGGAGTCGGGTTTGCCATCAACTATCGGGGCGGGGACCAGGTCATCCTGTGCTTCTTCGGCGATGGCACCGTGCCCCAAGGGGAGTTCCACGAGTCCCTGAACCTCTCGGCCCTTTGGAAGCTGCCGGTGGTCTGGATCTGCGAGAATAACCGCTACGCCATGGGGACGGCGATCGACCGATTCCTGGCCCGGACGGAGATCTGGAAGTTCGGCGAGCCCTACGGGATTCCCGGGGAGGCGCTGGACGGGATGGATGTCCTGGCGGTGCGCGAGGGCGTGGCACGGGCCGTGACGCGGGCCCGGGCCGAGAAACGGCCGACCTTGATCGAGGCCCGAACCTACCGCTTTCGGGGTCACTCCATGCGCGACCCGTCGGCGGCGATCTACAGGACCAAAGATGAGGTAGAGCGGGAAAAGCAGCGGGACCCCATCGTCCTCCTCCGGGAGCGCCTGTTCAGCCAGGAGCATCTGACGGAGATGGAGTGGAAGACCCTGGCCGAAGAGGTGGAACAGAAGGTCCAGGGAGCGGTGGACTTCGCCGAATCCTCTCCCGAGCCCCCCGCAGAATGGCTCGTCGAGGACGTCTATCGGGCGACCAAGACCGACGGAGCGAAGCCATGGCGGTAATCACCTATCGCGAGGCTTTGAATCAGGCCCTTCGAGAAGAAATGGAGCGCGACGAGACCGTCTTTCTCATTGGGGAAGAAGTCGGGGTCTATGGCGGCGCCTACAAGGTGAGCCAGGGCCTTCTGGAGAAGTTCGGGCCAAAGCGCATCATCGACACCCCGATCTGCGAGTCAGGGTTTACCGGAGTGGGGATCGGAGCCGCCATGGTGGGCCTCCGTCCTATCGTGGAGATGATGACGTTCAACTTCGCCATCCTGGCCCTGGATCAGATCGTCAACCACGCCGCCAAGATCCACTACATGTCCGGCGGCCAGTTTGCCATCCCCCTCGTGGTGCGGGGGCCCGGCGGTCCGGCCCACCAGCTTGCCGCCCAGCATTCCCAGTCCATGGAGTCATACTTCTGCCATGTCCCGGGCCTGAAAGTCGTCCGTCCGACGACGGCCGCCGATGCGAAAGGGCTCCTGAAGAGCTCCATCCGGGATGACAACCCCGTGATCTTCATCGAGGCCGAAACCCTCTACCCGATGAAGGGGGAGGTTCCGGAGGACCCGGATTTTACGATCCCCCTGGGAGTGGCGGAGGTGAAGCGGGCGGGGCGGGATGTGACGGTGGTCGCCTACTCGAGAATGTACTATCTTGCCCTCGAGGCAGCGGAGGAGCTTGACAAGGAAGGGATCTCTGTGGAGATTGTGGACCCACGGACACTTCGACCTCTGGATAAAGAGACGCTCCTCGCCTCGATTAGGAAAACCCATCGCGCCGTCCTTCTGGAATCAGGGGCCGGGTATGCGGGGATGGGGGCCGAGTTCGCCGCGGTCATCGCCGAGGAAGCCTTCGATGACCTGGATGCCCCGATCGAGCGTGTCACCGGAGCGAACGCCCCCATGCCCTACGCTCGAAATCTGGAGCGGCTCAAGACCCCCTCAAAGACGCAAGTCATCGAGACCATCCGGAAGGTCCTCGCCTAGGAGGAACGATGGCCATCACTAGGGTCGTGATGCCCAAGCTCTCCGACGCCATGGAGACCGGGAAGCTCCTCAAATGGCTCAAGAAGGAAGGGGACCGGGTCGAGGGCGGCGAGATTCTGGCTGAGATCGAGACCGACAAGGCTGACATCGAGCTTGAGGCCTTCGGCTCGGGCGTTCTCCGAAAGATTCTCGTGTCTCCCGGGACCGACGTTCCGGTCGGGGCGGCGATTGCCGTGATCGCTGACCCCACTGAAGACATCTCGGGTGCCCTCGGTTCAACGGCTGCAAAGCCGGCACCAACAGCCGAGCCCAAGACCGGGGAAACAGTTTCGATTTCTCCATCCTCGGCCTCTCAAACCGCGCCAGCGGTGGAGCCGGAAGCGGAGCCGACCCCGACGGGCCGGGTCCGGGCGTCCCCCTTGGCAAAGAGGCTGGCACGGGAGTCCGGCGTCGAGATCACGGTCCTCAAAGGGTCTGGACCTGGCGGTCGGATTGTCCGCCGCGATATCGAGGCCTATCTGGCCCAAGGCAAGCGGCCTGCCCCGGTCGTCCGTCCGGTTCCGCTGCGCCCTGCCGCTGCTACGGCCGTTGGCCCCGAGGTGGAGGATCGTCCCCTCTCCTCAATGCGAAAGACCATCGCCAGGCGGATGGCTGAATCGAAGGCGACCGTTCCTCACTTCTATCTCACCGTTGAGGTGAAGATGGATCACGCCTGGGGGCTTCGCGAGCAGTTGAACCGCCTGGAAGGGCAACCCAAGGTGAGCGTCACCGACCTCGTCCTCAAGGCGTCGGCCCTGGCCCTTCACGCCCATCCGGAGATCAATGCCTCGTTCGCGGGCGAGAGCATCAAAATCCATCGGCGAGTGCACCTGGGAATCGCGGTGGCTCTGGATGACGGCCTGATCACCCCGGTCCTCCGGGAGTGCGACGCCAAGTCCCTGAGCGAGATCGCCGGGGAAGCTCGAGACCTGACGGAGCGGGCCCGGACGCGGAAGCTCAAGGCCCAAGAGATCACCGGAGCCACCTTCACCGTTTCCAACCTCGGGATGTATGACATCGAGGAGTTCAGCGCGATCATCAACCCCCCCGAGGGGGCGATCCTCGCCGTCGGGAGCGTGGTGGAACAGCCCGTCGCCGAGGGTGGGCAGATCAGGATCGGGCGGCGGATGCGACTGACCCTTTCATGTGACCACCGGGTCATAGATGGGGCCATGGGGGCCCGCTTTCTTCAGACGCTCACGCGGCTTTTGGAAGAACCCCTCCGCCTCATCCTCTCGTCATAATGAACGGCAATGGCTGAAGAGCAGTACGATCTGGCACTCGTGGGGTCAGGGCCGGGGGGGTATGTCGCCGCCATCCGTGCGGCCCAACTCGGCCTCGGCGTCGCCATCGTCGAGGAAGACCGGCCAGGCGGAGTCTGCCTCAACTGGGGCTGCATTCCGACTAAGGCGCTCCTCCGGAACGCCGAGATCCTGTCCCTCTTCCGCCGCGCCGAAGAGTTCGGCATCACGGTTCAGGGATTAACGGCGGACTATGCGCAGGCCATCCGGCGCTCGCGCAGAGTCGCAGATCGTCTCTCGAAGGGCGTCGAGTTTCTCTTCAAGAAGAACAAGATCACGCTCATCCGGGGGCGGGGGAGCCTCATTGGACCGACCGCGCTTCAGGTCGGGAACGGCGCCGAGGCGCAGACCGTCAAGGCCAAGGCTGTCATCCTCGCGACGGGCTCTGAGCCGAAGTCTCTCCCGTCGGTCCCCATAGATGGTCAGCGCATCATCACCTCGAATGACGCCCTTCGCCTGGAAACCACGCCCAAGTCCCTTCTGATCATCGGCGCCGGGGCCGTCGGCGTGGAATTTGCCGACATCTATGCCGCGTATGGGGTTCAGGTGACGCTCCTGGAGGCGTTGGACCGGATCCTTCCCGTTGAGGATGAGGAGATCTCCACGCTCCTCACCAAGAGCTTCACGAAGCGCGGGATCGCGCTCCGGATGGGCACCAAAGTGCTCTCGGCCGCGCCGGGGCCCACCGGCGTGGTCGTCGAAGTTGAGGGAGGCGGGAAGAAAGAGAAGCTGACGGCTGATCAGGTGCTGGTGGCGGTCGGGCGGGGGGCCAAGATCAAGGGACTTGGACTGGAGGCTCTTGGTGTGGCGCTGAATAACGGATTCGTGAAGGTGGATGGTCGCCAGGCGACCTCAGTCCCAGGGCTCTACGCGATCGGCGATCTGGTCGGACCGCCGCTCCTGGCCCATAAGGCGATGGCCGAAGGGGTACGCGCCGCGGAGGTGATCGCGGGGGAGGAGCACCACCCGCCGGTGGACCTCGCGTCAGTTCCTAACTGCACCTACTGCCAGCCCCAGGTGGCCAGCCTCGGGCTGACTGAAGCCCAGGCGCGTGCCAAGGGGCTGCCGGTCAAGATCGGGCGCTTCCCATTTCAGGCGAGTGGGAAGGCCCTGGCATTGGGCGAGCCAGAGGGGATGGTCAAGGTCGTGGCCCACGGGGAGACCGGCGAGATCCTCGGAGCCCACATCATCGGGGCTGAGGCGACGGAGCTGATCGCCGAGTTCGGACTCGGCAAGACGCTCGAGGCCACGGTCGAGGAGCTGGCCCTGACCATGCACGCCCACCCCACGCTCGCCGAGGCCTCGCTCGAAGCCTCCCTGGGTGCCCTCGGCCGCGCCATCCACCTCTAGATCCCTCGGAGGGGGGCACGCCCCCCTTCCGAACCTCCCCCCATAGGGTTGCGCGGGCAGAGCCCGCGCTCGAACCGGAGACTCGGTCGTCGCCGTACCTTTACGGGCACCGAGTCCCGCCGCAGGCGGGCTTGGTCGCGCTCCGGTTGGCTCCTCCCTCGGGCCTTGGGTTGCTCGCTTCTCACCCCGGCACGAACGAACAATGCACTAGCCCGCTAGTCTTGACCTAGACGCCGACGTCGTCGCCCGATGCTTTGCGCCGCGCGAACTCCTCGCGCATCGCCTCCTTGCCGGCCTCAAAGGCCGAAATCAAGCGCTCGCTCTGCTCTTCGACGAACTCGCGACCCTTCTGGATGAAATCGTCGGCCCGCTCCCGGCTTTCGCCCACACTCTCTTTGGCCCGCTTGGTGAATTCTTCGCTTTTCTCCTTGAGAAGCTCCCGCGTCTCTTTACCGGTCCTGGGAGCGAGGAGGAGGGCCAGGCCCGCGCCCAGCACCGCCCCGAAGAGGAAAGCGACCAAGCTTCCGCCGTCTCGATCATCTGCCATTTCCAGTCACCTCCCTTTGGTCAATCGCGTGAGAAAGACATCAAGGCCCTTTCGAACTCCGCTCACGGCACCGGCGATCTGGCCCACCCGCCCCACCGTGGCGGCGAACCCCACGATCCGTCCCCATCGTTCTGCCAATTCCTTCACCCGCTCCGTGAGCTCCTCGATCCGCGCCATCTCCCGACTTGCTCGGTGGGTCAGATCCCGGTGGTCTTCGAGGGCTCCCTGAAGTTGGGTGGAAAGTGGGTGGATTTCGCGGCGGATGGCGTCGAGAGTGTCGGTGGCACTCCGAGAGGTCCGTCTAATCTCCCAAAGGATGGGGATGGCAAACCCGACAAAAAGCAGTGCCGCTAAAGCCATGACCGCCAAGGAAATCGTGACAATCATGGTCTTTTTATACCAGAGCGATGCAACGTAAGTCAACGCCAATTCGTCCAAAATCGTTGACTTTCCGCGATTTCGGGGCCTATAATCCCTTTCACTCAAAGGGGAGCCATGGGACTCGAAGAGCGCTTTGAAGAGCTTCGGCGGCTCCGCGAGCTTTCTGAGCTCGGTGGGGGACCGGAGCGGATCGAGCGCCAGCACAAGGCGGGCAAGAAGACCGCCCGCGAGCGGCTGGCCCTTCTCTTAGACAAAGGGAGCTTTGAGGAGACGGATCGCTTTGTTGTTCACCAGTCTACCGACTTCGGCATGGAGAAGCAGAAGGTCTTGGGAGATGGGGTGGTCACCGGGGCCGGCCGGATCGGGGGTCGCCCCGCCTACGTCTTCGCCCAGGACTTCACGGTCTTCGGTGGATCCCTGTCAGAGAGTTACGCCAGAAAGATCTGTAAGATCATGGATTTGGCCCTCAAGACCGGCACTCCCATCATCGGCCTCAACGATTCAGGCGGGGCCCGGATTCAAGAAGGGGTTGTCTCCCTGGCTGGGTACGCGGATATCTTTCTCCGGAACACTCTGGCCTCCGGCGTTGTCCCTCAGATCTCGGCCATCATGGGGCCATGCGCCGGCGGAGCCGTCTACTCCCCCGCCCTCACCGACTTCATCGTGATGGTGAAGAACACGAGCTACATGTTCGTCACCGGCCCGGACGTCATCAAGGCGGTGACCCACGAGGAGGCGAGCTTCGAAGACCTGGGCGGGGCTGAGACCCACGCGAGTCTCTCCGGCGTGGCCCACTTCGCCAGCGAGGGCGAGGAGGAGTGCCTGGCCCTGATCCGTGAGCTTCTCAGCTTCCTCCCTCAGAATAACTTGGAGGACCCACCGTACCGTCCCACGCTGGACCCGCCGGATCGTCTGGACGAACCCCTCCAGACCCTGGTCCCCGATAACCCGGGGAAGCCATACGACATCAAAGAGATCATCCATACAGTCCTGGACGACCACTACTTCCTCGAGGTCCAGCCTCACTACGCGCCGAATCTCGTGATCGGCTTCGGGCGCCTCAACGGGCGGCCCGTGGGCGTCGTCGCCAATCAACCTCTGCACCTGGCCGGTTGCCTCGACATCAACTCCTCCTTGAAAGGGGCCCGCTTCGTCCGCTTCTGTGACTGCTTCAACATCCCGCTCCTCACGTTCGAGGATGTCCCCGGGTTTCTCCCTGGGACTGCCCAGGAGCACGGTGGGGTCATCAAGCACGGGGCCAAGCTTCTCTACGCTTACTGCGAGGCGACGGTCCCCAAGCTGACGGTCATCACCCGGAAGGCCTACGGCGGCGCCTACTGCGTCATGTCCTCCAAGCAGATCCGCGGGGACGCCAATTTCGCCTATCCCACGGCCGAGATCGCGGTCATGGGGCCCGAAGGGGCGGTCAACATCCTCTACCGGCGAGAACTGGAGATGGCCGAGGACCCCGTCAAATTAAGGGAAGAGAAGATTGCCGAGTTTCGCCGGAAGTTCGCCAATCCATACATCGCCGCCGAGCGCGGATATATTGACGATGTGATCGAGCCTCGCGAGACGAGAAAGCGCCTGTGCGCGGCCCTCGACCTCCTCCAGGCCAAGCGCGACCGGAACCCACCCAAAAAGCACGGGAACCTTCCGCTATGACTGGAGAAGAGCGGCGCCGCTTCGAAGCCGCCCTCGAGGCCTGGGAGAAGTCCGTTCTCCGCCCGGCCCTCGCCCGAGCCCCCGAGCGGGACGCCCTCTTCCAGACCTCGTGGGGGACGCCGATTCAGCCACTCTACGCGCCCCGGGATCTTGTCAAATGGGATTCCTTTCGGGACCTGGGGTTTCCGGGCGCGTTCCCATACACGCGAGGGGTCCAGCCGACCATGTACCGGGGCCGCCTCTGGACGATGCGCCAGTACGCCGGGTTTGGGAGCCCGCAGGAGACCAATGCGCGCTACCAGTACCTCCTGGCCCAAGGGCAGACTGGCTTGTCGGTGGCCTTCGACCTCCCGACCCAGATGGGGTATGACTCAGACGCCCGGGCGGCCCGCGGGGAAGTCGGCCGGGTGGGCGTGGCCATCTCCTGCCTCGACGATATGCTCGCCTTGTTTCACGGGATCCCGCTGGATCGAGTCTCGACCTCCATGACGATTAACGCGACGGCGGCGATTCTTCTCGCGCTCTACCTTGCCGTGGCCGAGCGGCAGGGGGTCGCCCCTGGTCAGCTTTCCGGCACCGTGCAGAACGACATCCTGAAGGAGTACATCGCGCGCGGAACGTACATCTATCCGCCGGGACCGTCGCTCCGCCTCATCACAGACCTCTTCGCCTTCTGCCGCACGCGCGCCCCCCATTGGAACACGATCTCCGTTTCGGGGTATCACATCCGTGAGGCCGGGGCCACAGCCGTCCAGGAGGTGGCGTTCACCCTGGCGAACGGGATCGCCTATCTCCGAGCGGCCGAGGAGGCCGGCCTCCCCGTAGACGAGGTCGCTCCACAGCTTTCGTTCTTCTTCAATGCCCACAATAATCTTCTGGAAGAGGTTTCGAAATTTCGAGCCGCTCGTCGCCTCTGGGCCCGGATCATGCGCGAGCGCTTGGGGGCCAGGGATCCGCGATCGTGGATGCTCCGCTTCCACGCCCAGACGGCCGGGAGCACCTTGACGGCGCAGCAACCAGAGAACAACGTCGTTCGGGTCACTCTCCAGGCCCTCGCCGCCGTCCTCGGTGGGTGCCAGTCGCTCCACACCAACTCCATGGACGAGGCCTTGGCGCTTCCCTCCGAGCAGGCGGTCCGCATCGCATTGAGGACCCAACAGATCCTGGCCCACGAGTCCGGGGTAGCGGACACGGTGGACCCGTTGGGCGGCGCCTATATGGTGGAGCGGCTCACGGATGAAATCGAGGAGGCGGCCCTGGCGTACATTGACAAAATTGAAGGAATGGGTGGGGCGCTTCACGCCATCGGCTTTATGCAGCGGGAGATCCAGGAGGCAGCCTACCGGTATCAGCAGGAGCTGGAGACCAAGGCCCGAGTCGTCGTGGGGGTGAACGAGTTTGTGACCGAAGAGCCGCTGCCTTCGGGCCTCTTTGCGATTGATCCCGAAGTCGAGGCCGGCCGTCAGTTGTTCCTCGGCGGACTCCGTGCCCGTCGCAACGCTCGGGTCGTAGCGGACGCCCGATTTGCGCTTGAGCAGGCAGCCCGCGGCGATGCGAACCTCCTCCCGTTCATCCTGGATGCGGTGAAGGCCGATGTGACCCTCGGTGAGATCTGCGACTCGCTCCGGGAGGTGTTCGGGACTCACCAGCCCGCGGTTGTTTTCTGATGCTCCCACTAGCTTCGCGTATCGTTATTCGCCCTGACCCGGGGCTACCCCGCTCGCTTCAATGGCTGCGCCTAGTTCGCCGTAGCTGGCTCGGGCGGGGCTCCGCGCGACCCCCCATCCCCCTGAGGGGGTATGTCTAGGGTCCGACCAGAGGTCAGTGCTTTCGGGCCGGCGCACTTCGCCCCGCCCTGCGCTGCGCACGGCGACACAGCTCGCCATGAGGCGCTCGCTGGAGTAGCCCCTGGCCAGGGCCGGATTCTCTGCGTTGTCGTCCTCGGCGTCGTTCTGCTCGGAACCCGGTTGGCATGGCCTGGAGTCACCGAACAGATTGCTATTACCTTTCAAGAAGTGGCCCAGGCTCTTCGGGACGCGTTTTCCCCCGTCGAAGGGATGGTGGTTGCTGTCGATGGCGAGCGGGTCTCGCTGGATCTCAAAGAGCGAGAGAAGATCTTCCCTGGAATGGAGCTTCGGATCGTCCGCCGGGGAGAGCCGTTCCGTCACCCCCTCACCGGTGTTGTCCTCGGACGGCACGAAGAACTCTTGGGGCATGCCCAGGTCCTTGAGGTTCGGGAGCCGTTCTCCACGGCCCGACTGATTCCGCGTCCGGAGGCCCCCCCGGCGCGCATCGAGGATCTCGTGAGGGTGACGCGGGGGCGAATCCGCGTGGCGGTTGCGCCGATACTCGATCTGACCCGAAGCCGCCTGGATGCGAAGCGCGCGCCTTACCTTCTGGCCGCGGCTCTTGAGCGCACCGGCCGCTTCGCCCCGACAGACCCCCAGGCCGTTTCAGACCTCCTGGCCGAGGCACGGGTGCGCACCGTCGATCTTTTCACGATGCCCGCCCTGGCCATCCAATTGAGCCAGAAACTTGAGGTGGAAGGCTGGGTAATCCCCCTCCTTGTGGAAGTCCGGGGGATCCCGGTCGTAGACGCGACCTGGGTGTCTGCGATTACGGGAAGCCCTCTCTTCTCTCGTCGCCACTCTCTGATCCCGGCTTCCCCAGAGGCTCAGCGGCGGTTCCCCTGGGAGCCTCCGCCAACCCAGTAACGCGATCTCACGGTCTCTTTCCGCTTGACTTGGCGGGGGGTTTATCTTATTAGATATGGAGCCATCCGAGCATACTCACCGGCCTGGCGAGAAGAGGAGGGGCCTCATGGGAAAGCGGAGCCTTCAGTTCACCGTTCTGGCGCTGCTCCTAGCCGTCGTGCTTCTCGCGCCACCGCCTGCTTTTGCAGCGGTTACCGTGGGTGGCTACGTCAAGCTTGACGTTCAGTATAGTGACAAGATTGGGCTTGGCGGACTGCAAGGGTTCATAGTTCTTCCTGGTGTTCCCCTGGATACCGACAAAGAGCGTGATCATTCACAGACGTTCATCGACGCCAGGGTCACCCGCATCCGGGCGGCCTTCACCGAGGCGGCTGCCGGAATTAAGCTGTCGGGCATGGTGGAGGGGGACTTCTTTACGGTCGACGGAAATGCCCTGACGTCCAACAGCCGGCATCTCCGCTTGCGTCATGCCTTTGCCCGGGCCGATCACCCCTCCGGTTTCTTCCTCCTGGCTGGCCAGTACTGGAGCCTTTTTTCGGATGTCGTTCCTTTTGCCACCATGCCGGTCGTCGGCCTTACCCCCCTGGTCGATAACATTGGGCCGGCGAGCGTGCTCCTCGGCCGCCAGCCCCAGCTCCGGGTAGGGTGGAGGAGTCCTCTGGGACCCGGGATGGGCAATCTTCTCTTGGAGGCTGATGTCGAGAAGCACTCTGTGACGAACCTCGGCTCGCCCGCGGTCGATGAAAGCCAGGGGGAGGGCCAGACCACTCCCCTCTTCGTCGGGAAGGCTTCCTGGATCCACTCGATATTTATGGCCGAGGCGGCCATCGCCCTCGGGAACAACACGGTGATCTTCCCCGGCGGGAACGACGAGAGCAAGGGGGCCTGGGGATTTGAGGCCACGGCTCGGGCCACCTTGCCTCCTGTGACGATCTTGGCCCATTACGTGACCCAGAAGGGTCTCGGTCGTCTCCTCGGGCTCGTGGGCGATTTTCCCACGGCAGCGCCGAAGCTGACGGATCCGACCAAGTTTGAGAACGTCGAGTCGCAGGGCTTTTACGTGGGCGCAAGCTTCGCCCTGAGTCCCGAGACCGCCATTACCGCCGTCTACGGCTGGGCCAAGGCGGACGAGGATGCCTCCATCGGCTTTACTGGCACACAGCTCGAGAAGCACCAATCGATTCATGTGAACATTATCCACAAGTTTTGGAAGAGCTGGCAGGCCGGTCTGGAATACCAGCGATTCAATGTCGAGACCTTTAGCGGGGTCGAGGGGGACGTGAACTTCCTCCACGGCGCCCTGTGGTACTTCTTCTGAGCCTCAAGCGACGCCAACCTTTCCGCTTGACTTGGTGGAGGGAACTCTGGTATACAGAAGCGGTTTTGGTGATCGTGGAGGGGGGGTGAAAGGGTCTGATCCCAGAGCAGCTAGCGGGCTCTGGTTGAGCAAGGATTCTGTCGGACGCGAGTCCGTCTTGTGCTGACGTTGCCCAATCTCGCTGATGAAATGAAAGGAGTCATGCGATGAGGAAACCGAGTTTGCTCTTTTTTGTGCTCGCGTTCGTGGGTGTCGCGCTTGTGGCGGCTGGGCCTGCCGCGGCGGCCGTGAGCGTGAGCGGCTACGTCAAGCTGGACGTGCAGTACAGCGATAAGATCATGGTCACCGGCGTCCCCGCAAGCGGGGCCCCTTCCCCCGGTGTGGCGGCCACCCCCCTCGATACGGATAAAGAGCGGGACAACAAGCAGACGATCCTCGACGCCCGCCAGTCTCGCATCCGGGTGACCTTCGACGATACGGTCGGGGGCGTCAAGATGTCGGGGCGGATCGAGAGCGACTTCTACACCGGTGACGGCAACGCCCTCACTTCCAATAGTCGCCATCTGCGCCTCCGCCACGCCTTCGCGCGGGCTGACCATCCCTCCGGCTTCTTCCTCCTCGCCGGGCAGTTCTGGTCGATCTGGATGAACGACACGATCGCCCAGCCCAACCTCGTGGATTTCACCGGCCCGGCCGGCCAGGCCATCGCCCGCCAGCCGCAGCTCCGTGTCGGATGGCGGAACCCGATGGGGCCCATGGGGACACTCGTCCTCGAGGGCGGCGTCGAGAAGCACTCAGTCAGGGATCTTGGCTCCGCCGCTGTCAACGAAGCTCAGGGTGAGGGCCAGCGGACCCCCCTCTTGGTTGGAAAGGTCTCGTGGCTCCACTCTATCTTCCAGGCTGAAAGCGCCTTGGCCGTCGGGAACAACACGGTGGTCCTCGCCGGCGGAGACGACGAGACCAAGTCCGCCTGGGCGTTCCAGGTTAGCGCTCAGGCCACGATCACTCCTGTGACGCTCTTTGCGCATTACCAAAACCAGAAGGGCCTGGGTCGTCTCATCAATGGGGACTTCCTCACGGCCGGCTTGACGGCAGCGAACAAGCTCGAGAACATCGAGAGCCAGGGTTTCTATGTCGGGGCGAGCTTCGCCCTCAGCCCGGACACGTCAATCAACGCCGTTCTCGGCTGGGCCAAGGCCGATCAAGATACGTCAATCGGCTTCACCGGTGCCAGCCTTGAGAAGCACCAGTCGATCCACGTCAACATCCTTCAGAAGTTCTGGAAGAACTGGCAGGCCGGTGTCGAGTACCAGCGCTACAACGTCGAGGCCTTTGACGGCACCGAAGGCGACGCCAATCTTCTCCACGGCGCCATCTGGTACTTCTTCTAAGCCGGGCTCGTTCCAACTCGCAAAAGCCTGCGGGCACGTGCCCGCAGGCTTTTGCGGTCTTAGAGGCGGCCTCGCGGGGGCGACATGCGTAGGTTGACACTCTTCTGGGGACTCCTCCTCGGGCTCCTAGTCCTGAGTGGCTGTAGCACGGCCCAGACGGTCAAGGATTGGGTCACGGGCAACCCGCGGGAAGAAGCCCCCCAGGTCAAGGAGACCCGGTGGGCCCTCATCCGGAATCCCCGGTTTGAGGCGAACATGGCCGAGCCCGAATATGTCTGGGTGGAGGACGACAAGATCCCCACGACCCTGAACACGCTCCTCTTTGGCAAGAACTCCGTCCTGGCGCCTCCGGACGTGATGGCGAAATATGGTTCGCCGCCCGCGGGTGGCCAGATCAGCCCGCTGCAGGGCGGCACGACGCGGGTGGCCAGCCGGGGCCCGACTGCGATCCCGCGGACGACTGCTCGTTCGTCTGCGGCCACGGAGGTCCCCCCCGCCGAGGTCACCCCCCGGGGCTATGTGGTTCTCGTGGACAAGCAGCGGGTGGTCGTGGACCTGACGGCCCAGGATGGGCTCAAGAAAGGGTCCCTGCTGAGCTTGAGGCGCGAGCGGATTCGCCTGACACACCCTGTCACGGGAGAGTACTTGGGGGACCTGGACGAGGAAATTGGGTCGGCCCGGGTGGTGGAGCTGAGGGAGCGATTCTCCGTGGCCGAGGTCAAGGAAGTCCGGCCGGGCTACCAGGTGCAAGCCAAAGACCGGGTCGTGGTCCTCGAGGAATGACCCCGGCCTCCATGGACCGGGCCCTCACGCCCCTCGAAGAGCTTCTCAAAGAGAAAGTCGGTCGCCTGGTAGGTCCGACCCTCGCGGCGTGCGAGGCGGAAATTGACCGGACCCTGGCGTCCACCGTCCCCCTCATCACCGAGCTGGGAAACCACGTCGCCTCGGCGGGGGGGAAGCGTCTTCGGCCGATCCTTCTCCTCCTCTGCGCTAAGCTCTCCGGTTCCCTCGCCCCCCGAAGTGTCCGCCTGGGGTGCGTGGTGGAGCTCCTCCACACGGCGACCTTGATCCACGACGACGTCGTGGACCAGGCCCCTCTGCGTCGCGGGCGCCCCTCGGCGAACGCCCGGTGGGGGAGCGACGCGTCCATCCTTGTGGGAGATCATCTCTATTCCAAATCCTTTGCCCTCCTGGTCCAGGATGGTGATCGGGCCGTCATGGAGACCCTCGCCCACGCTACCGTCTCCATGACCGAGGCCGAGGTCTTTCAACTTGAGCGAAAACGGTCCGGCATCACCACGGAGAGTGACTACCTTTGGATCATCCGCAAGAAGACCGCGTCATTCATCGCTGCCTGCTGCCGAATTGGGGCCCTCGTGGGGGGAGCCCCGCCCGAGCAGGTGGATGCCCTGGCGGCGTATGGCGAGAATCTCGGGATCGCGTTTCAGATCGTTGATGATTCCCTGGACTTTATCGCCGATGAGGCCCGCCTGGGGAAGGCCATCGGCTCGGATCTTCGGGAAGGGAAGCGCACTCTCCCCCTCATCATGACCCTGGAGCGGGCGACCTCCGAGGAGCAGGATCGAATCCAGAGCCTTTTGAAGAGCCCTGGACTGAGCGATGGCGCGATCGGGGAGCTCCGGGCCCTCGTGGCCCGGTATGACGGAGTGCCATACGCCGTCGCAAGAGCGATGGTCTATGCCCAAAAGGGCAAGGCCCACCTTGAGAACTTTGCACCGCGCGAGGAGAGGGAGACGTTGGCCCTCCTCGCCGACTATGTCGTCGATCGCGACCGATGAGCCGGATCGTGACGCTTCTCACCGACTTCGGGCTCACCGATCCCTTCGTCGGTATTGTCAAGGGAGTCATCTTAGGGATCAATCCTGAGGTCAGGTTTGTAGATCTGACTCACGAAATCCCGCCCCAGGATATCTTGGCCGGCTCTCTGGGGCTCGAGGCGGCCGTCCCCTTTTTCCCTCCGGGGACAATCCATCTGGCAGTTGTAGATCCTGGAGTGGGTGGGGAGCGACGTCCGCTCGCCGTCGAGGCGGGAGGTCATGCCTTCGTCGGCCCCGACAACGGCCTCTTCACCTTCCTCTGGGATCGGCCAGCGGTCCGGGCTGTAGCATGCTCCAATCCGGCGTATCACCTTCCGTCTGTGAGCCACACATTTCATGCCCGTGACCTCTTTGCCCCTGTGGCGGCTCGCCTTTCCCTCGGGCTCCCGTTGTCGCGGCTTGGTCCCCCAGTGGAAGACCCAGTGAAGTTGCCCTGGCCGCGGCCGCGGCAAGACGGGGACGCCGAGTCAGGAGAGATTCTCCACGCGGATCGGTTTGGAAACCTCATGACTAACTTGACGCTCTCCGAGTCCCTGGAGGGGACAGAGGTCGTCATTGAGGTCGCTGGGGTGAGGATCCCGAGGCTCTCGCCGTACTACGGTGCCACGCGCTCGGGAGAGGTGGGAGCGATTGTGGGGAGCACCGGTCGGATTGAGATTTTTCTGAACGGGGGGAGCGCCCGGGAGCGGCTCGGGGTGGGCCGCGGCGCCCCGGTCAGGATGTGGAAGAGTCGGAGGGTGAACTCGGCTTCGCCCCGTCAGAGGTAGGCGATGCGGCTTTCTTCTCAGCCTCCAGCGCCTTTTTCTTGGACTCGGAGGGGTAGTCGTTCACGTAAAAGCCGTCGCCTTTCAGGATAAACTGGGGAGCGGAAAGGAGACGACGGACCGGTCCCCCGCAGACCTCGCACCGGTCGAGGGGCGGGGCGGAGATTCGCTGCCGGGCCTCAAAGGTTCGATGACAGTTCTCGCACTCGTATTCGTACGTCGGCACGTTCCGTCATTCCTCCCGGTAATTAAAAGGGGGGCCGCCGCCCCCTCTCGTGAGTCAAAGGTGGCAATATATATAGCAGATTTCCTTCCGTCCTGTCAAGGTTGCGCATGATCCTTGCCTTTCGTGGGGTCTCCCCCAGGATTCACACCACCGCCTACATCGCGGAGAGCGCCCAGGTCATCGGCCATGTCGAGATCGGTGAGGAGTCGAGCGTCTGGTTCGGGGCGGTGATCCGAGGCGATGTCAACACGATTCGGATCGGCCGGCACACGAATATCCAGGACAATGTCGTCTTCCACGTCTTCCGCGACCGCTTCGCGATCGAGATGGGCGACCACGTGACCGTGGGTCACGGGGTCCGCCTTCACGGCGCGACGATTGGCTCGTACTGTCTCATCGGGATCGGGGCCATTGTCCTCGACGGGGTGGTGATGGAAGAAGAATCCATGGTGGCGGCGGGGGCTCTGGTGACTCCGGGGACCCGAATTCCTCGCCGGAGTCTCATGATGGGGGCCCCGGCCAGGGTTGCTCGCACGCTTACGGACGACGATCTCGGATTGATCCGTCGGTCGGCCGAAGCTTATGTCCGGCTCAAGGGGGAGTACCGGGAGTCCTAGCAGGCTGATGAAGGCCATCCAAGCGGTCCGAGGCGTTCGTGACATCCTCCCTGCGGAAACGCCCACTTGGCAGGCGATGGAGGCAGGCGCACGCAAAGTCTTCGAGCTCTACGGCTACCGCGAGATCCGGCTGCCGCTCTTTGAGCGAACCGAGCTGTTTGCCCGGGGGATCGGGGAGACCACGGATATTGTCGAAAAGGAAATGTATACGTTTGTGGACCACTCAGGGGAGAGCCTGAGCCTGCGTCCGGAAGCCACCGCGTCGCTGGTTCGGGCTTATGTCGAGCACCGGCTCCACGCTCACCCGAAGCCTGTGCGGCTCTACACGATCGGCCCCATGTTCCGGTACGAGCGGCCGCAGGCCGGACGTTACCGACAGTTCCACCAGATCAACGTGGAGGCCTTGGGCACCGCGACCCCGACATTTGACGCGGAAATCGTTCAGATGCTCATGGCCTTCTTCGCGGAGCTGAAACTAGGGGAGCGGGTCAAGCTACACATCAACTCGATCGGGGACGCCACCTGTCGGCCGGCGTTCAGAGCGTGGCTCCGCGCGTATCTCAAGGAGAACCTCACGCGGCTCTGCGAGGAGTGTCGAGCGCGAGTGGAACGGAATCCGCTCCGAGTGCTCGACTGCAAGAAGCCGGAATGCCAGCCGGTCATCGAACAGGCCCCGTCGATCCTCGATCACCTGTGCCCGCCGTGCCACGAGCATTTCGACCGGGTGTGCCACTACCTCAACTTGTTCAAGGTCCAGTATATCGTGACGCCTCGGCTGGTCCGGGGGCTGGACTACTACGTTCGAACGACCTTCGAGGCCGTGACGGGGGAGCTTGGCGCCCAGAACGCGGTTGCCGGCGGCGGGCGATACGACGGCCTTGTTGAGCTGCTCGGAGGTCCGGCGGATCCCGGGATCGGGTTTGCGATAGGCATGGAGCGCGTCGCGCTGCTACTCAAAGGCGAGCAGACTAGCACGTTCGCCTTTGTGTTCCTGATTCCGCTCGGTGAGCCGGCCCTTGAGCGATGTGCCGAGCTGGCCAAGGACTTGCGTGCCGTTGGAGTCGCGGCGGAGCTTACCCACGCGCCCCGGAAGCTGCGTGCGGAACTCGATCTTGCCAACCAACTCCGAGTGCCATACGTCCTTATCCTGGGGGACGATGAGCTGGCAAGGGAGGAGGCCACGCTCCGCGACATGACGACCGGCGACCAGCGGGCGATACCTCTCGCTGGCGTCGTTACCGAGATCCGGGGTCTCCAGGGGCAACAGACGTGAGCGTCTCCGGTCTCGGTGGCTGGAAGCGGACGCATAGCTGCGGGGTCTTGCGCGCGACGGACATTGACCAAACGGTGACGCTGATGGGGTGGGTCTTCCGCCGGCGTGATCATGGCGGGCTGATCTTCATCGACCTTCGCGACCGGGAGGGGCTCACCCAGTGCGTCTTCAATCCGGCGCAGGCCCCGGAGGCCCACGGGCGAGCTGAGAGGGTCCGCGGTGAGTACGTGCTCGCAGTCCAGGGTGTGGTCCAGCCGCGCCCCCCCGGGACCGTCAACCCCAACCTCCCAACTGGAGAGATCGAGGTGGCCGTGGAGGCGGTCCGGGTGCTCAATGAATCCAAACCGCCTCCGTTTCCCCTGGAGGAAGGGGGCGAGGTGGACGAGGCCACTCGCCTCAGGTACCGGTATCTTGACCTCAGACGCCCGGCCCTCTACCGGAATTTCGTCCTGCGCGATCGGATCTGCCGGGGGGTGCGCGATTACTTCCATGAACACGGCTTTCTCGAGGTCGAGACGCCGGTCCTGACCCGCTCTACCCCTGAAGGGGCCCGCGACTTTCTGGTCCCGAGCCGCCTGAGCCGGGGACACTTCTATGCCCTGCCCCAATCGCCCCAGCTTTTTAAACAGATCCTGATGATGGCCGGATTCGAACGCTATTTCCAGATCGTCCGTTGCTTTCGGGACGAAGATCTTCGCAAGGATCGTCAGCCGGAGTTCACCCAAATCGACGTCGAGATGGCCTTCGTCGACCGCGAGGACGTCCTCCTTATGATGGAGGGGATGGTAGCCGCGGTCTTTCGATCCTCCGTCGGGACCGAGCTTCCCCGGCCCTTCCCCCGGCTTGCTTACGCTGAGGCGCTTTCCCGGTTCGGGAGCGACAAGCCCGATCTTCGGTTCGGTCTCGAGCTTCGCGATCTCTCGGGGCTCTTCGAGGGCACGAGCATTCAGGTCTTTGCCCAGGCGCTCGCCCAGGGCGGGACCGTCAAGGGATTCAGGGTGCCGAACGGCGCCGTGTTCTCGCGAAAGGATCTGGACGACCTCACGACCCTGGCCCGCGGGTTCGGGGCGAAGGGGTTGGCGTGGCTGAAGGTCACGGCCGACGGAATACAGTCCCCGCTGGGGAAGGCTCTGGATCCTGCCCTTCAGGGGAGGCTCCTTCACGCCCTCGAGGCCGGGCCAGACGACCTTCTGCTTATGGTCGCCGACGCTCCCCCTGTCGTCCACGATGTCCTGGGCCGTCTGCGCGTCCACTTGGCAGAGCGTCTGGGGCTGATTCCAGAGGGCGAGCATCGGCTCACCTGGGTGGTGGACTTTCCCTTACTCGAATGGAACCCCGAAGAAAAACGCTGGCAGGCCATGCACCACCCCTTCACCGCGCCTTACGACGAGGACGCGGATCTGCTTCTGACGGACCCAGGGCGGGTGAGGGCCAAAGCCTACGACCTCGTGCTGAATGGTCAGGAGATCGGCGGAGGCTCGATCCGGATTCATCAGCGCCTCCTTCAGCAGCGCGTTTTTCAGGTCCTCGGGATCGGGGAAGAGGCGGCCCGGGCCAAGTTCGGCTTCTTCCTGGAGGCGCTGGAATATGGGGCTCCCCCCATGGGGGGGATCGCCTTTGGTCTGGATCGGATCGTCGCCATCTTGGCCGGGAGCGACTCGATCCGGGACGTGATCGCCTTCCCCAAGACGCAGAAAGGCACGGATCCCCTGACCGAGGCCCCGGCGCCGGTTGAAGCTTCCCAGCTCGCAGAGCTGGGGATCCGGCTTGAGCCAGATGAAGAACAATGAACCACTGCCCGAGCCGGCCGCCGTGATAGAATCTTCTCACCATGGAGGTGTCCCGGTTTCTAGCGTGAAAGCCCCGAATTCAGCCCGGATCGCTCTTGGTCTTCACTGGGGCCAGGAGCTTTTTTGTCCTTGTTCGGGAAAGCGGTCCGATGGCTGACGCGGTCACCCGCAAGGTGGTTCTGGGAGGGGGAGACCTCCTCCCGCTCCTTGGCCGGAACGACGAGAACCTGAGGGTGCTCGAATCCCAGCTCGCCCTTCAGATCGTGGCCCGCGGGAATGAGTTGATTCTGAAGGGAGAGCCCAGGTCCGTGACCAAGGCCGAACGGCTCCTCGGCGAGATGCAGGAGTTGGTGCGCGCCGGGCAGACAATTCACGGCTATGAGATTCAGGCTGCCCTCCGCATCCTCACGGAAGCCCCGGAAGCGGACGTCAAGACGATCTTTCTGGATGGCATCCCGGTCCCCTCACGGAAGAAACAGATCTCTCCTAAGACGCTGAACCAGAAGCGCTACATCGAAGCCATCCGGGGGTATGACGTCGTGATCGGCATCGGACCGGCGGGCACGGGGAAAACGTATCTGGCCATGGCCATGGCGATCTCGGCCATGACACGCCGGGAGGTCTCCCGAATCATTCTGACCCGCCCGGCCGTCGAGGCGGGGGAGCGGCTCGGGTTCCTCCCGGGCGACATGTACGAGAAGGTCCACCCCTATCTCCGGCCGCTCTATGATGCCCTCTATGATATGCTCGAAGCTGAAAAGGTCGCGTCACTCATCGAGCGGGGGGCGATCGAAGTGGCGCCCCTCGCCTACATGCGGGGACGGACCCTCAACGATGCCTTCATCATTCTGGACGAGGCCCAGAACACCACCTCAGAGCAGATGAAGATGTTTCTCACCCGCCTCGGCTTCAGCTCCAAGATGGTCATCACGGGGGACATCACCCAGGTGGATCTCCCTGCCGGTCGCGCATCAGGGCTGATCGAGGTCCAAACGGTCCTGAAAGGGATCGAGGGGATTCGTTTCGTGTATTTCACCGAAAAGGACGTTGTTCGCCATGAGCTGGTCTCGGAGATCATCAAGGCCTATGAAGGGTACGGCCAGGCGAGGGGGGGGGCGCCCCCTCAAGGGAAGTGAGCACGCCCTGCGGCGAAGCCACAGAATAGAGATCGGCGATACCCACGCCCCGCTGAAAGTGGCGCGACCCCGCCTGCGACGGACTGTCATGACAATCCTAAAGTCGCTCGGCCGTCCCCGGCACGGTGTGAGTCTCGCCTTGGTGGGCGACCGAACCATTCGGGGACTGAACCACCGCTACCTCGGGAAAAGCCTGGCCACCGACGTCCTTGCTTTTTCGATGGAGGGGTTACCGAGTCTCTCGGCGAGTCTGCCGGCCCCCCTCCTGGGTGAGGTCATCGTCTCGGTCGAGACGGCCAAGCGTCAGGCCCGAGAGCACGGTCACTCGCTTCACGAGGAGTTGGACCTCCTGATTACCCACGGCCTCCTCCATTTGGTAGGGTACGATGACGAGGACCCACTCGAAGCCCGTCTCATGCACGAACGGGAAATGGCGATCTTGGGGCGAATCTACGCCCGCCCGAGTCCCTCGCTTCGGGTGGGCCCCGTGAGGCAAAGCCAGCACAGCGGAAATGAGGAAAGACAAGCATGAAGTGGCATGGGCTGGCGCATGGATCAACCCAGGTGGGGGGGTCCAGGGGGGGAGTGGTTGGGACTCACCCCCCTGACCAAAAATCCACGAATCACCGCGCCGGCTTCGTCACGATCGTCGGTCGGCCCAACGTGGGGAAGTCTACCCTACTGAATGCCCTCCTCGGCCAAAAGGTGGCCGTCGTCTCCCCGCGCCCGCAAACCACTCGCACGCGGATCGTCGGGATCAAACATCTCCCTCAGGCTCAGATTGTCTTCATTGACACCCCCGGTCTTCATGAGCCAAAAGGAAAGCTAGGCGAGTATATGGTGAAGACCGCGGAGCGGGCCATGGAGGCTGTGGACAGTGTCCTCTTTGTCGCGGAGGCGACGGAGGATCCCGTGCTTGTGGATGAGAGAGCCCTGGAACCACTCCGAGTCCTCACGTGTCCCGTCTTTCTTTGTCTCAACAAGGCGGATCTTGTCAGGGATAAGACCCATCTCCTTCCACTCCTCGAGGCCTACAGCTCCCGGCACCCGTTCACGGAGTTGATTCCGATCTCGGCGACGGACGGGGATAACCTAGATCGCCTCCTGGAACTGCTCGTGTCTCGGCTCCCTCCAAGCCCTGCCTACTATCCCAAAGAAAGCACCACTGATCAGCCAGAGACCTTCTTCATCGCCGAAGTGATTCGCGAGCAGCTCTTTCACCTGACCTATCAGGAAATCCCCTACGCCTGCGCCGTTCAGGTGCAGGACGTGCAGGATCGGGACGGAGGAATGCTCTACATCCGGGCGAGGATTTTTGTGGAACAAGAGTCTCAGAAGGCCATTGTCATTGGGCAAGGGGGGAAGATGCTGAAGAAGATCGGCCAGCGCGCGCGACAGGCCCTGGAGGTCTTCTTTGGCGTCAAGGTGTTTCTTGATCTGTGGGTGCAGGTCCGACACAACTGGCGGCGTGATGAGCGCGCCCTCCGCGAATTCGGCTATATGCTGACCTCGTAGCGGGAGACCAAGGCGTGAAACGGACCCCTCGCCGCGACGGGCCCCGCATTCACTATGGGATTACAGAAGACTGAGTCGATTGTGATCGGGAGTTGGGCGCTCGGAGAGAGCGACCGGATCGTCGCCTTCTACACCCGCGCCCACGGAAAGCTCCGCGGCGTGGCCAAGGCGGCCCGCCGTCCCCGTTCGCGCTTCGGCGGCGCCCTGGAGCTCTTTACCTATGGGGTCCTCGTCTTCTTCGAAAAAGAGACGGCGGAGCTGGTCCGGATCAACAGCTTCGATGTCCTTCGTCATCACCAGGCCCTCAGGGAGGATCTCGAGCGGCTGGGGTGCGGGGCCTGGATGGTGGAGTGCCTGAGTCGCCTGACGCCCGACCGCGACCCCTCTCCGGCGCTGTTCACCCTGCTCGTTCAAGGTCTCCGCCGCCTCGCCCAGGGTGGCGATCCGGCCCGAATCCCGCTTCTCTACGTCCTTCGCCTCCTCGACCTCTTGGGCCATCGCCCCCAAGTCACTCGCTGCCTCGACTGTCGACGCTCCCCGCTGGCCCCGGTGCAGTTTGACTCGGCCCGTGGCGGAGTCCTGTGCCGGCGATGTGGCGACGCAAAACGCGGCGTCACCCTCAGTGGGCCCGCGGTCACCGGCCTCCAACGCCTGCAGCAACTCCCGTGGGAGAGCGGAGAGCGATGCCGTCTCGCCCCGGCTCAACGTGATGAGCTTCAAGCCGTTGTGCAGGAGTACGTCACCTATCTCGTGGGCCAGCCGTCTCGGTCCCTCCGCTTCCTGGCGAGCATCGGAGATCCCGCCCAGGTTGGCGCCACCGCGGAAGCCCCATGAACTTTCAGGACGTCATCTTGAAGCTCCAGGCCTTCTGGGCCGAGGCAGGGTGTCTCATCCAGCAACCCTACGACCTCGAGGTGGGAGCGGGGACAATGAATCCTGCCACTTTCCTCCGGGTGCTAGGCCCTGAGCCATGGAACGTGGCCTATGTGGAACCGTCCCGTCGCCCGACGGACGGCCGCTACGGTGAGAATCCGAACCGCCTTCAGCACTACTATCAGTTTCAGGTAATCTTGAAGCCATCCCCTCCCGACATCCAGGAGATATATCTGAGCAGCCTCAAGGCCCTCGGAATTGACCCCCTCCATCACGACATCCGATTCGTTGAGGACGACTGGGAGTCACCGACGCTCGGCGCCTGGGGCCTCGGCTGGGAGGTCTGGCTTGATGGGATGGAGATCACCCAGTTCACGTACTTCCAGCAGGCGGGCGGCATCGACCTCAAGCCGATCTCCGGCGAGATCACCTACGGCCTCGAGCGGATCGCCATGTACCTCCAAGGGGTGGAATCGGTCTTCGACCTCCACTGGGCCGATGGCGTCACCTACGGCCACATCCATCACCAGGACGAGGTCGAGTTCTCGCGGTTCAACTTCGACGTGGCCGACAAGGATGTGCATTTCCGCCTGTTCGAGATCTACGAAGAAGAAGCGAAACGTCTCCTCGGGCAGGTATTGATCCGGCCCGCCTACGACTACTGCCTCAAGTGCTCCCATCTCTTTAATATCCTCGACGCGCGCGGCGCGATCAGTGTCACGGAGCGGACCTCATACCTCGGGCGGGTCCGCACCCTCGCCCGCCAGGTCGCCGAAGGCTATCTGAGACAGCGCGAGGCGCTCGGATACCCGCTCCTCAAGGAGAGAGCCCGTCAGTGACGCACACCCTGTTGTTCGAGCTCGGAACTGAGGAGCTGCCCCCCTCGGAGATGTCGGCCGTGCTGCCCGCGCTCGAAGAAATTCCGGCGCGGCTGCTGGAGGAGGCGAGGCTCGACTTCGAGCCTCCCCGCGTATTCACCACGCCCCGGCGCCTCGCGATCGTTGTCACGGGTCTTGCCGATCGTCAGCCCGCGCGGGTTGTCACGGTGACGGGCCCCCCGAAGAAGGCCGGACTCGACGTGGCGGGCAAGCCAACCAAGGCCGGTGAAGGCTTCGCCCGATCGCAGGGCGTCCCGGTGGACCGCCTCATCACGATCCAGACCGAGCGTGGCGAGTACCTTGCCGTCGAGCGCCGGGAAGCGGGTCGCTCTGCGGCGGAAGTCCTCCCGGTACTTCTCGAGCGCCTCGTGTTCTCGCTGCCGTTCTCGAAGCAGATGCGCTGGGGTGACGGCGACGTGAGGTTTGTGCGCCCGATCCGGTGGGTGGTAGCGCTGCTGGACGGTGAGGTCCTGGCGCTTACGATTGCGGGCGTTGCCGCGGGTCGGATCACCTACGGTCACCGTTTCCTCGCGCCGGGCCCGATCGAGCTTCGGACGAGCGAGCCACAGGAGTATGTCGACAAATTGCTTTCCACCCACGTCATCGCGGATTACGCGAAGCGGCGCGGGGGCATCCAGGAGGTCGTGGAGGAGGCCGCCTCGGAGCGTAGTCTCCGTGCCGTCGTGGATTCGGCGACGCTTAACACGGTCGTTCACTTGGTCGAATCGCCCACTGCAATCATGGGGACGTTCGCCGAGGGCTACCTTAAGCTGCCGCGCGTGGTCATCGAGACGACGATCCGGCGCCACCAGAAATGCTTCAGCGTCGAGCGGCCGGATGGCGGACTGGCGCCGTTCTTTATCGCTGTGTCCAATATGCCGGGCGTGGATCCGGCCGAGATCCGCCGGGGCAACGAGCGCGTGATCCGGGCACGCCTGGCCGACGCGGACTTCTATTTCCGCGAGGATCGGAAGATGCGCCTCGAGGAGCGACGACCTCTCCTGAAGGGCATTGTGTTCCAGGAGCGGCTCGGCACCCTCGATGAAAAGACCGAGCGCGTGGCAGACTTGGCAATGGAATTTGGCGGTGCGATTAGCCCTGCTGTGCGCCAGGCTGCGCGCTTGGCCAAGGCTGATCTCGCATCAGGGATGGTCCGCGAGTTTCCTGAACTTGAGGGGATCATCGGCGCGGAGTACGCTCGTCGCGATGGAGAACCAGAGGAGGTCGCCTGCGCGATTCGCGAACAGTACCTTCCACGCTCGGCCGACGATCACCTTCCGGACTCCCTGGCCGGTGCCGTGCTCAGCATGGCCGATAAGCTCGACACGATTGTGGGCTGCATTGGCGTCGGGTTGCTCCCGACGGGCTCTCAGGATCCTTATGGTCTTCGCCGCCAAGCGCAGGGCTTTCTTCAGACGGCCCTTAAGTGGGAGCTTCCGCCTTCGCTATCGGCGCTCGTCGACCGCGCACTTCAGTTGGTGGAGCCGAAACTGACCCAGCCGGTTGCCGTCACACGCGGGCAGGTTCTCGAGTTCTTTCGAATTCGGCTCGCGACGCTCTTGATGACTGGGGAAGGGGGGTTGCGCCCGGATGTGGTCGAGGCGGTCATGGCCGCGGGGTATGACAACGCAGCCAATCTGCGGCGGCGAGCTCACGCCGTCGCCGCATTCCGGAAACGGCCTGATTTCGAGTCCCTCCTGATCACCTTCAAGCGCGTCGTGAATATTCTGCCGGCTGACTTCTCAGGCAATGTGGACCCAGGACTTTTCCAGGATCCGGCCGAAGGAGCCCTCTTGGAGGCCTTAGGCGTCCGGCGGAACCGAATCCGGGATGCCCTGAGGGAAGAGGCTTACGAAACAGCCCTAGAGGAGATCGCGGCCCTCCGGCCGTGGGTGGACCAATTCTTTACGGCAGTCCTCGTCATGGTTGAGGATCGGACTCTTCAGCGGAATCGCCTGGCCCTCCTGGCCGAGATCGCAAACCTGCTCCTGCCCGTCGCCGATCTCCGCCGGCTCGCGTCCTGAAGGCCTCTGTCTATCTGGAAGATTCTGGCAGAACTGGCGAGGGCGTTTGACCACTCCCCGAGCCCCCGCAGAAGGTCCGAGGCTCGCTTCCCTCGATGAAGGCCATGATGACCGCTCTCTCACTTCCCGCCTGCTCGCGACAGCCCTGGTCGAGGTCTACGACGGCCATGCTCACCCGCTCCGGCGTCAGAAAATCCTGGGCGGGGACCAGCGCCAGGGCGCGCCTCATGTAGGCAGCCCACAGCGGGAGGGCGGCCCGGGCCCCTGTCTCGTCCCTGCCCAAGGTCGTGGGCTTGTCGTAGCCGACCCAAACCCCCGTGACCAGGTTTGGGGTGAAGCCGATGAACCAGGCGTTCGAGAAGTCGTTGGTCGTCCCAGTCTTGGCCGCAATGGGGCGGCCGAGGGCACGGGCCTGCACACCGGTCCCCCGGTCGATCACCCCACGGAGCATGTGGCTGGCGACAAAGGCAGCTTCCGGTCGAACGACTTCCCGTCCCTGGGGGATGTTCTCTTCCAAGAGGCGCCCCTGGGCATCAGTGATGTAGCGGATGGCGATGGGCTCCATTCGCATCCCGAGGTTGGCCAGCACAGCGTAGGCGGACGTCAGTTCCAGGAGTGAGACTTCCGAGGAGCCGAGGGCCAGGGTTAGATCCTGATTGAGGGGGGCTGTGATCCCCAGGCGGCGGGCGACCTCGATAACCTGGGAGATGCCGACCCGCTCCAGGAGTTTGACCGTAACCACGTTGATCGATTCCTCGATCCCCCGTTGGAGGGTGGTCAGGCCACGGTACTTGTTATTGTAGTTCTCGGGCTTCCACGCCTTCCCGTCTCGCCCCGCGTAGCTGACAGGACTGTCGTCGATCACGTTGGCAGGCGTGAGCCCCGCCTCCAATGCGGCCAGATAGACGAACGGCTTGAAGGCGGAGCCGGGCTGACGCCTGGCGTTCACGGCCCGATTGAACTCGCTCCGGGAAAAATCAGATCCCCCCACGAGCGCTTTGATGTAACCGGTCTGGGGTTCGACCGTGACGAGAGCCCCCTCGGGGCGGACGTCAGTGGAAGTCGGCTTTCCTTTGACTCCCTTGGCGGCGACCCTTGGACCCGTTCGCTCCCGGAGCTCGCGGAGCCCCTCGCGAAGAGCCTGTTCGGCTGCCAGCTGCATCACGGGGTTGATGGCTGTGTAGACGTGGAGGCCCCCCTTATACACCATGTCGTTCCCGAACTTCCCCTCCAACAGCTGGTGGACGTACTCCACAAAGTACTGCCCCGTGGTCCGACGTCGCTCTGGAGGGACCAGCCTCAGGGCGGTGCTCGTGGCGCGCTGGGCCTGGGCCTTCGTGATGAACCCCATCTCGGTCATCCGGTTCAAGACGAAGTCCCGGCGTTTCGTGGCGATCTCAGGGCGATCAAAGGGGGAGTAGACCCCAGGGGCTCGGGGGAGTGCGGCCAAGAGCGCGGCTTCGGGGAGACCGAGCTCGCCAACCGACTTGCCGAAATAGGTGCGAGAGGCCGCTTCCACTCCGTACGAACCGTGGCCAAAATAGATCTGATTCAGGTACAGCTCGAGGATTCGGTCCTTCGGGTAGCGTCGCTCGAGCTGGACTGCGATCAGCGCCTCTCTGAGCTTCCGGGAGAAACTCTTGTCCGGGGTGAGGAAGAGGACCTTCGCCAACTGCTGGGTGATGCTCGATCCTCCCTCCACGATCCTTCCATAGCGGAGGTTGTTCCAGGCGGCCCGCGCGATCCCGCGAAAATTGATCCCGGAGTGGGAGTAGAACTGGGCGTCCTCCACCGCGATGATGGCCTGCTTGAGGGATAGAGGGATCTGGGACAAGGGCATGAAGGTCCGCCGCACTTCTTGGAGCTCGGTCAAGAGCTCGTCGTCATCCGAGTAGATGCGGGCGCCCTGACTCGGCCCGATCTCCTCCAGCCTCGTGACCGAGGGGAGTTCCCCGGGGAGAACCGTGAAGGCCCAAAGGGCAGACCCCAACGCCCCGAGAAGCACGATGAGCCCAACCCCGGCGACCACGGCAAGCAGCACACGCCGTGCTCGAGTGGTCCGATGTCGTCCGCGCGTTCTCGGCTTCATACCTCTTGCGCTCATGGCCGCTCATCCATTATAACAACCCCATGGACCGGCGCTGGAGCGTGGACGAGCAGCTCACGGTCATTCGACGCGGGACCGTGGAGATCTATGTGGAAGAGGAGCTTCGGAGGAAGCTTGAACGCTCTTTGCAGACCGGGCTCCCCCTCCGGGTCAAAGTGGGGTTTGATCCCACGGCTCCGGATCTCCACCTCGGGCACACCGTGGTCATCCACAAGATGCGGCAGTTCCAGGAGCTCGGCCACGAGGTCACGTTCCTCATCGGCGATTTTACGGGAATGATCGGGGACCCCACGGGGAAGTCCGAGACGCGAAAGCCGTTGAGCCGTGAGGAGATCGAGTCGAACGCGCGCACGTATCGCGAGCAGGTCTTCAAGATCCTGGATCCGGAGAAGACTCGCGTCGCCTTCAACTCCACCTGGCTGGCCCCCCTCTCGGCGGCGGATGTCGTCAGGATGAGCGCCCAGGTCAGTCTCGCCCAGATGTTGGCTCGGGAGGATTTCGCCGCGCGGTATCGAGAGGGACGCCCCATCAGCCTTCATGAATTGCTCTACCCCGTCTTTCAGGCGTACGATTCCGTGGCCCTCCAGAGCGACGTCGAGCTGGGAGGAACGGATCAAACTTTCAATCTCTTGGTCGGGCGGGACCTCCAGCGCGCCTTCGGTCAAGAACCACAGATAGCAATCACCATGCCGATCCTCGAAGGGCTCGACGGCATTCAAAAAATGTCAAAAAGTCTTGGTAATTACGTTGGAATCACCGACCCCCCGGATGAGATCTACGGCAAGTGTATGTCTATTCCCGATCATCTGATGCTCCGGTATTTTACGCTCGTGACGGGGCTGCCCGAAGCCGAGATTCGGGAAATCGCCGAGGGCCTCGCGACGGAACGGCTCCATCCGATGGAGGCCAAGAAGCGTCTGGCCCATGCCGTGACAGCCCAGTACCACGGAAAGGCTCACGCGACCTCGGCCGAGGCACACTTTGTCAGGCTATTTCAGGAGAAACGAGAACCCGAGAACATTGAGGAGATTCACGTCTCGCTCCTGGGGGATGGCGGAGCCATTCCGGGCGAGGTGGTGACGGCCTGGGGACCCCGACCTTTGTGGTGGGTGATAAAGGAAGCCGGGCTGGCCACTTCGACCTCTGAGGCCAGACGCTTGATCCGACAAGGGGCCGTCGAGGTAGACCGAGTGCGGATTATGGATGTGAATCATGCTCTGGCCCCCGGCCGAGGGCACCTAATCCAGGTGGGGAAACGACGGTTCAAGCGCGTGGTTCTAGGCGGGGGCGAGCGCTGAAAAGAACTACTTGACAGATCGTAAGCACATGGGTAGTATACCAAGTTGCCCATCTGAGAGACACTCGGATGGGTGTTAGAATAGCCAGTCTTCAAACTGATCTGTTCCAACTCTCCGGGGTTTTTCCCCGCAGTTCTTTGATAATAGAATATGCTACTGGCTCACCGGTAAGGTGTGTCGGCAATCTGCGTTCCTATTATTCTCGGCGGGGTTTTTATCCAACCCGTTGAGGATGCCAGTTTAATCGGAGAGTTTGATCCTGGCTCAGAGCGAACGCTGGCGGCGTGCCTAACACATGCAAGTCGAGCGGACCGTTTTGGGGCAACTTGAAACGGTTAGCGGCGGAAGGGTGAGTAACACGTGGGTAACCTACCCGGGAGACTGGGATAACATCTCGAAAGGGGTGCTAATACCAGATACGCTCCTCCGGGCATAGGCTCGGGGGAGGAAAGGTCGCGCAAGCAATCACTCCCGGAGGGGCCCGCGGCCCATTAGCTAGTTGGCGGGGTAATGGCCCACCAAGGCGACGATGGGTAGCCGGCCTGAGAGGGTGGTCGGCCACACTGGGACTGAGACACGGCCCAGACTCCTACGGGAGGCAGCAGTGGGGAATTTTCCGCAATGGGCGAAAGCCTGACGGAGCGACGCCGCGTGGGGGATGAAGGCCTTCGGGTTGTAAACCCCTGTCATGGGGAAAGATGGGCACGGCGGTGAATAGCCGCTGTGTCTGACGGTACCCCAAGAGGAAGCCACGGCTAACTCCGTGCCAGCAGCCGCGGTAATACGGAGGTGGCAAGCGTTGCTCGGAATTACTGGGCGTAAAGGGCGCGTAGGTGGGGCGATCAGTCGGGCGTGAAAGCCCCCGGCTCAACCGGGGAACGGCGTCCGAAACTGTCGCTCTTGAGTACCGGAGAGGAGGGTGGAATTCCCGGTGTAGCGGTGAAATGTGTAGAGATCGGGAGGAACACCGGTGGCGAAGGCGGCCCTCTGGACGGATACTGACACTGAGGCGCGAAAGCGTGGGGAGCAAACGGGATTAGATACCCCGGTAGTCCACGCTGTAAACGATGGGCACTAGGTGTGGGAGGTATCGACCCCTTCCGTGCCGAAGCTAACGCATTAAGTGCCCCGCCTGGGGAGTACGGCCGCAAGGTTGAAACTCAAAGGAATTGACGGGGGCCCGCACAAGCGGTGGAGCATGTGGTTTAATTCGACGCAACGCGAAGAACCTT
>Ga0184637_10000433_pt1 | contig 31304 bp, 37 predicted proteins | sample PLM3_127_b2_FD_133143 | JGI IMG/M metagenome (GOLD analysis project Ga0184637, IMG submission 133143) | Groundwater sediment microbial communities from an aquifer in East River, Colorado, USA - PLM3_127_b2 | ecosystem: Environmental > Terrestrial > Soil > Riparian zone | place: USA: East River... | reverse complement strand
CTCGTCATCGACCGCGATGATCCACGGCGCCTCTACGCGGGCACGAATCGCGCGGGGATGCAGCTCAGCGAGGATCGCGGCAAGACCTGGCGTGAGGTCAACGAAGGCATCGTCTACAAAGAGATCTGGTCGGCCGAGCAGCACCCGATTACAGGCGAGCTATTCGCCGGGACCGGTCCTGCGACGATCTTCAAGAGCACGGATCGCGGCGAGACCTGGACCGAGCTCGAGGAGATGAAGAAGCTGCCCACGACGAAGGAATGGACCTTTCCCAACCCGCCGCACGTCGCCCACGTCAAGGGCATGTCGTTGTGTCCTGAGGACCCCCAGCTGATCTACGGGTCGGTGGAGGAGGGGTGGTGCGTCAGGAGCCGGGACGGCGGAAAGTCCTGGGACAATCTGAAAGATGGCGTGCATTTCGACCTGCACTATGTGAGCGTCATGCCAGACGACCGTTCCACGATCGTCGCGACGAGCGGCAATGGCGTGTTCCGCAGCCTCGACGGCGGCGACTCGTGGAAGGAGTGCGTCCAGGGCCTGAGCCACCACTATCTCGCGGCGCTGGTCGTCCACCCGTCACGCCCGAAAGTGTTCTTCACCGCCGCGGCAGCCGTTCCTCCGCCCGGCTGGCGACGCCCGGAGGGGGCGGACGCGGCCTTCTTCCGCAGCGAGAACCGCGCCGACTCGTGGGAGAGGCTGAACGGCGGGCTGCCCGAGCACTTCACCGCCGCGCCGCGAGCGACCGCGGGTGATCCCGACGACCCGGATGCCTATTTCGTCGGCATGACGGACGGCTCTGTCTGGATGAGCGAAAATGGCGGCGAGTCGTTCCGCCAGATCCTCGCTGATCTGCCGCAGATTGTAAGCTTGAGGGTCGCCCGTCGATAGACGACGATCAGGCCCTAAGCGGCCATTACCCCGGGGTTAACGAGCCTTCACGTTCGCGGCAGCCCCGGCCGTCGATAGTCGAGAGTCGGCATTGCCGGGCTGCATCGCGAGCCCCGGTTCCGAACTCAACCGCTTCTTAATCCTCCGTCCACAGACTCTGTTCCCCCCCGGCGCGGTCTAGTCGTGTCTACCTGCCCTGGAAACGCCCACCGGGGGGAAGCATGAAGCAGCTACTCAGCGCACTCGTCCTCGTTGCCGCGGTTTCACTCGCATTGCCTCTCGTTGCGTTCACCGACGACATCGAAAACGATCTGGATGGCAGCGCGGATTCCACGCTGGAGGTCCTCTCCCTGCTGGTGACCGACGCGCCACGAACGGTCACCTTCCGTGCGCGGCCGCGGAACGGCGACGGGACGGAATGGCTGCGACCTTGGCACGCAGGGTACGCAATTGGTGGTGAGCGTTAGCTCCAGCGACAGGTCGGTGGTCTCGGTGAGCCCAGCGGAGCTCACTCGTCTCACTGCTGGCGCTCGCGGCTTTGTGGACGCACCTTGTTAACGGGTCGCTACCGGCGCGAGCTGCCATTCTGTTGAGCGCTTTGCCCCTGGTGGTGCTTGCCAATTCGATTCGCGTGTCGCTCGTTTTGCTTATCACGTCCCGGTATGGCCAGGATGCCGTGCTTGGGTTCTTCCACGGAGTTTCGAGCCTGGTCCTCTTCGGGCTCGCGCGGGTCGGGCTTCGCGTAATCAGCAAGGTGGTCGGATGCAAGGCGCCACGTCTCGCTTACTGGTCCTTGCCGCGGTCTTCGCCGTTGGCGCCGTGCTGCTCGGCTTTGCCGGGTATCCAGTGACCCTGGTGCTGCGCGCTGGCCATCCCATGAAGAGCTCTTCTTCGTCGATGGCTGGAACGTCAGCTCCGGGACAGCCGAGCGCCTCAATGGAATGGATTACATCAGCCGTAGATACTGGCGCGCAGACGGCACAACCGCGACGCTTGTCCTCTCCACCAGCCCGATTGCGAAGAGCATCTATCGGGCCGGAGCCGACGTCCCCTTCCATGGAAGCGGATACGCGGTGGCGCCCGCGCCGGCGAGTATTGTCTCGTCGAGCGAGGTGGCGGCGTTCACGGCGCGAAAGGAGAACGAGGAGTACCTTCTCTTGTATGCCTTCGGGGAGCGCCGTGGTCTCCTCGGCAACGGCCTGCAGGCCTGGGGCCTGGTCGCATTGGACGCCATATTCGGGCAGCCCAACGACTATTTTCTCGCGCGCGTCCTGGCGCCCCTCCACGAGCTGGACGCCTTGCAGGCGGCCCAGGTCGCGGGCCTTGCAGAGCGCTTGTTCCCACGTCTGGCTAGCTCGTATGGGGCCTGACCAGCCTGCGGACCGCTAGAATCCCGATCGTGGACGACGAAACTCCTATCCTCCGCCCGGCTGCGCGCGTGCTCCTCATCGACGAGCAGGACCGCGTACTCCTGCTCCGCGCCAAGAGCGCTGGCGAAATTTCCTCCCGTCATCCCGGCGTGCCAATAGCCTGAGGAGCCGATCGCGATCGATGTCGGACTAGAACTATGATGGCGCGGTGGAGGTACGGCTAATGGAACGACCTTTCACGCTCGATCATCTCGACCACATCGTTCTCCGTGTACGCGATCTTCAGAGGTCGCTCGCCTTCTACGCGATGCTGGGCGCCGGTGGGCAACGCGAGGTCGCGGCTGGAACGGTCATGCGCATCACGGACAATCAGTCGCTCATCTTCCAGGAACGCAAGGACTATGTCCCTCCCGTAGTGGGCTCCGTGGACCATATAAATCTCACCATTCGAGCGTCTGATATTCAGGAGGTGGCCGCCTACCTGCGGGAGAACGGCGCCTCGATCGTTCGCGGGCCTGAGACGGGCGGCGCTGGGCCCACCGTGTACGTCAGCGACCCGGACGGATACGTCCTCGAAATCCGTATCGCGCGAGACCGCTAGGCCACTAACAGCTGATTGCATTCACGCCTCTTGGGAGCGCCTGGGGCTTTCGTCCGATCAAGCTCGCGTAGGCGATATGCCCGAAAAACTCCCTGCGTCCGCCCGTCGCCGCAACCTGCCTCGAGCACGCAGCTCCCCGGACGAAATTCGATCTCGCTCAGGGAGCACTCGCGCATCGCGCGTTGCTGCGGGCGAATTCTGCTCGTCGGCGCCGCGATCTACCGAGCGAAGATGTACAGCGGAATATGCACCTTCACACATGGTCGGTGGGTGGCCACCCGGTCTAATCTAATGCGCCGCGGGAGAGGTGGAAGGGCGATCGTACGGCAGAATCCACGTTCTGGAGGGGGGACCGCCAGGACGAAGGGGAGGGATGGCGATGCCGGACCTGAGCGGACCCGTCGCTGACTGCATCACTCCTCCGTGCTACAGCGGAGGGCAGATTCTCGAAGGATTGGCTTACGTCGTAGCGGCCGTCCTGATCCTCGTGTTTATTCTCGCCGTCTTTACCAAAGGCCCTGGGTGGCAAACTCTCGATCGCCACGAGAAGCTATGAATCACCTTCCGGCGCTTATGGTCTGAGCGCATGGCTGATGGCAGCAGTCGAACGGCTTCCACGCGCCTGGCGAGACGAGACCTACTACGAAGAGTTGCGGGCCGACGCGCCAACCATCGCGAAGGCCGCTGCCGCCGTGGCGATCGCGGCATGCGTCGTGGCAGCTCCCGCGGCGGCGCGCGTCGTGTTGTCAGGGAAGTTCATCGAAGGCTTCCAGACGCTCGTGGGTGCTGGCGGTGTGGCTCTCGCCGTCTGGGCAGTGTTCGCCACCGTCGCCTCACTCGTGGCGCAATTCGTGTTTCGGCGGCGGCATAGATGGGGCCCGACATTCGCGGGGCTAGGATTCGCGCTGTCACCGCTAGCCCTGCTCGTCCTGGCGTTCGTGCCCGTGCTCGGGATACTGGTGACACTCGTCGCCGGCTCTTGGTCCCTCGCGCTCTGCTACTTCGCCATCCGCGGAACCGTTCAAACCGACGAGGTGCAGACCCTCGGGATTACCGTGTCAGTCTTGCTGGCAGGTGTCGTGCTGTGGATGGTGAGCCAGTTTGCGTTTGGGCCGCGAGTCCCTGCTGAGATCGCCACATGTGACGGGCTCGTGGACGTCTCGGGTGTCTGTACTCCCATGGCAGAGCTATCCCCCAGTATCCAGACAGCTATCGCCGTCCCGCCTCGTTAGCTGGTATCGGAGACCCTGACGATCTGGCGATCATTGCCGCGCTCAGGAGGGTTCGCGGGGTCGCCTCGCTGCGCTCGGCCTACGAGCGAGCCATCACTCTCTTCCCGTTCATCGCTCCCGACGATGAGGGCATGCTCATACCCTACTACGCCGCGACTGACTATGGGGTTCCATTGGGGCTGGCCAATGTCGACCCCGCCGCCACCACTGACCCGAAGGCCGAGGGGCCCTACGAGGTAAGCCGTCGCCGCCGGCTCGCCTGCGCCTCGTCGGCCCGCACAGTGCTCCGCCAATCCCGTCTGTCGGTCGCCTCCGAGGCCTGGATGGGCGCAGGCTGATGACGACCATGCTCACGCCCCGATTGGGTCGAGGGGCCCTCGCCGGCCGCCGGCGCTTCGCCCGTTCGCGGCAGGCGCTGGACGATTTGCTCGATGGGTCGAGGGACGACTACCGCTTCCGGTGGGGCTTCAGGCGTCGCCTCCGGCGCCTCTAACTCTGGCACGAGTTCAGACCCCGTCGCGACCGAGACGACGGGTGCAGCTGCCAACGGAGGCCTGGGGGCCACCGGCGCGGTTGCCCTGACCTGGGCGACCTCGACGACCGTCGGCTGCGCTTCGGGCCTCAGGACATAGTCGCTAGATGCGGCTGGAACGATGAAAGGGATCCCGATAAACACCGGCGGCGCATGGACAGTCGGCGCAGCTATCGGGATAGTCGAGGGAATAGATTGCAACGTCGGCGTACTCGAGGCCGTCGGCGTCGGGGTCTTGGTCGAGTCGTCTCCGGGAACCGAGGTCTTGGTCGGCGTCGGGGTCTTGGTCGAATCGTCTCCGGGAACCGAGGTCTTGGTCGGCGTCGGGGTCTTGGTCGAGTCGTCTCCGGGAACCGAGGTCTTGGTCGGCGTCGGCGTCTTGGTCGAGTCGTCGCCGGGGACCGAGGTCTTAGTCGGCGTCGGCGTCTTGGTCGAGTCGTCGCCGGGGACCGAGGTCTTAGTCGGCGTCGGCGTCTTGGTCGAGTCGTCTCCGGGAACCGAGGTCTTGGTCGGCGTCGGAGGCATCGGCGTCTTAGTCGCCGTCGGAGCCGCGGGTGTGTTGGTTGGTGCCGTCGTCTTGGTCGCGGTTGGAGTCTTCGTAGCCGTTGGCTGCGCCACTGCGCACGGGCCGTGGCTCAGGTTGAACTGGCCGCTCCAACCCGAACCAATTGTAGCGGTCGCATCGGTGACCGACGAATTGAGGTTCAAGGCCGTTCGATAGTGCGCTATACCACCCGTAACAACGTCCAAGGGGATCGTTGCTACCTGGCCGTTTGCCCATGTCACCTGAATGGAGTTCGGCGCCGCGAAACTCGTGCCCAGCCCGGTGATGACAAAATGCCACTCGGTCGCGTTGCAGCCATGCCCGACATTCGTAAGGGTTGACGGCTTGACGTGAATGAGCGAGTTTGCATTTGCCACCCGCGGCGCGATCAGCGCCAGTGCCGCCGCCAGGCTAAGGAGCGCTCGGGTAAGTCGGAGTCTTTTTCCTTGGTCCATTTGATCTCCTTCGCGCTCGCTGGCGCAGATAGTTCCGATTCGATCTCAGATGCGCGCGCCCCGGGTACAAAAAAACCGACAACTGTGTGTTGTCGGTTTCACCACTTGCTCACCGGGTCCCAGGTGACCAGATACAGGGCCCGGATCATTGCTTCAAATCACAAGTTTTGGATTGTCTTGGTGTCTAACAGCTCAGCGGATAACTCCTTCGTAGCTCGCAATCACGACGAGTCGCTGGTCGTAGTCGTTCTCTCGCGGCATCCATTGGCCTGCACACGTAATCAACGTGACGATCGAAGCGCTCTCGTTGCTTCCGAGCACGCTGACATCCGTGTTGCGCACGAGTCGAGTATCGGTAACCCGGAACCGTTGCTCGGCGGCATGATTAACGAAGCCCAACTGGTCACCCGGCCGCAGCTCGTGTAGCCGGACAAAGACGTTGTCCCTCCCCGCGGCTATGAGGTGCCCGGCGAACACGGCGTTTCCGACCTCACCCGGGCTGACGGTCTCCGCAAGATGGCCGACCACCGATCGGGGCACCTGCCACTCGCCACCGCTTAGCCGAACCTCCACGATTTCGGCCTGGAGGCCGATTCGGGGAATGATCAGCTGGGTCATTGTGTTGGCGGGCGGCTTCGGAACGGACCCGAGAGTCACCTCGGCGTCAGGCGCCTCCGAAGATGCGGGCGCTGCATGCACGTCCAAATTTCCGAGCGCGGGGGGTTCGGGGGGCCACCAGGAAGGTGGCGTGGATCCCACGGCGCCAGTTGATACCCCGTGAAGGCCGCTGAGGAAGACACGGGGGCTGCCGGAAAGCGCGATCACTGCCGCGAGGCCGAAGCACACGACCAGGCCGACGTTCTGGAGGTCACGTCTCTGTCCGTGCCGGTTTTCCCGAGTCATTCCGCTCATGGTCGAGCAACCTGCTCACCATTCGGGCTCTTCGGGCGCGCATGGCGTAAAAGGACAGCTTCTGCGAGCGCGTCGGTCGTTCGCAAACGCCGGCTCAGCGTCCTGAGGAGTGATGTGGCGACTTTGGGGAACTCAAGGATGGTCACGGACAGAACCAGACCCGTGAACTCGATGGCATCTGTGTCCTCGAGCGCTGTTACAGTCGCGGAATGGCTCTCGCCGTCCAGGAGTCCCTCCGGGCCGACGATTGCGCCAGGGCCGAGCTCGCCCAGGAGCACCGGTGCCGTGAACTCGGGGTGCGACCGCTCGACGCTCACACGTCCCTTCGCGATCACGTACATCATGTCCGCAGTTTCGCCCTGAACCGTCAGATGCTTCCCGAACGCGAAGCGGCGGATTTGGCCGAGCTCGACAAGCCTGGCCAGGCCCAGAGGTGGGACACCGTCAAACGGGGCAACTCGTGACCGCAGGTCTTCCACTGTCTCCATCTCCGAATGGGATAGCGACAGTATTGGTTGGCCTGGCGTAACCGGGAGTTACGGAGATGTAACCATCGCTGCACAAGTGTGTGGCTGGGCGCACAATCGTGTTACGAGTGCCGGGGGGGCAGGTCCGTGGGTCGCTAACTGCGGCTGGCCCTTTTGGGCCGGAGCCAGGCTCAACGTCCGAGCCGTCGTTCCAGCGAGGAAGAGTCCGCCTTACGCAGGTGAGGCCGAGTCCGGATGGAGATGCGACCGGGGCGCTTTCGTCGAGGCCCCTCCCCTAGCGGGTTGAGGGTCGTCGCTGCTTCCTGGTTATCCGGTCCGGTTTGTTGGCCCCGCGAGGACGACTCCGGGGACGCTGGTACTTCATCCGCATCCGACCTCAGCAGGAAGCCAACACCGGGAACCGTCTGGAGAAGTCGAGGATTCTTGGGATCATCCTCGATCTTCCGGCGCAACCGATACACGGCTACGCGCAAACTGTCGCGGACGCTCGGGTCATCGTAGCCCCAGACCTGCTTCAGGATGCTCGCCGTCGGTACGACACTACCTGCCTGAGTAAGCAGACAGTGAAGCAGGCGAAATTCCGTCGCCGTCAGTTTCAGGGCATGCCCTTCTTTCGCCGCGGTGTAGTCCTGTGCATTCACATCCAGAGAGCCGAAGTGAAGCTGCGCAGACGAGGTATCGCCAGTCGCTGATGCCGTGCCCGGTCTTTTTAGGCGTGCGCGGATGCGCGCCACAAGCTCACGATGGCTAAAGGGTTTGGTGACGTAATCGTCGGCTCCCAGCTGGAAAGCGAGCACTTTGTCGTCTTCTCTATTCATGGCGGTCAGCATGATCACAGGGACGTGGTTAGATCGCCTGATCTCTCTAAGGAGATCAAAGCCATTCGAGTTGCCGAGGCGGGCGTCGAGAAGCACCAGCGCAGGACGCTCCACCTCGAGCAGTTCGAGAGCGGTCGTGGGGTCGCGCGCTGCGACGACTCGGAACGCAGCGCGTTGCAGAACGAAGCCAAGGAGGTCTGTTAGGTCGCGATCGTCGTCGACGATAAGGATTTTCATCTAGTGGCATTATCGACGGGGCCGGCTGGAATTACATGATCTGTCGCCTCCCGAAGATCGTTGTCCAAGGGCTAATACCGGCTAATACCGGTAGTGGTCGCTCTTGAACGGCCCGGCCTTTCCGATGCCGACGTAGCGCGCCTGCTCCTCGGTGAGGTCGGTGAGGGTCGCGTTCAGCTTGGCGAGCTGGAGGCGCGCCACTTTCTCGTCGAGGGCCTTCGGCAGGATGTGGACGCCCATCGGATATTTCCCCGGATTCGTGAAGAGCTCGATCTGCGCCAGCACCTGGTTCGCGAACGAGGAGCTCATCACGTAGCTGGGGTGGCCGGTAGCGCAGCCGAGGTTCACAAGTCGACCCTGGGCGAGCAGGATGATCCGCTTGCCGTCCGGGAAGATGATGTGATCGACCTCTGGCTTGATGTTCTCCCACTGATACTGCTTCAAGCTCGCGACGTCGATCTCGTTGTCGAAATGCCCGATGTTGCACACGATCGCGTTGTTCTTCATGCGCTTCATGTGGTCGTGGGTGATGACGTTCACGTTGCCAGTGGCCGTGACGAAGATGTCGGCCTGGTCGGCGGCTTCTTCCATCGTGACGACGCGGTAGCCCTCCATCGCCGCCTGCAGGGCGCAGATGGGGTCGATCTCGGTGACCCACACCTGGGCCTGTAGGCCCCGCAGCGCTTGCGCCGAGCCTTTGCCGACCTGGCCGTAGCCAGCCACCACGGCGACCTTGCCGGCGATCATCACGTCGGTCGCGCGCTTGATCCCGTCGACGAGTGACTCGCGGCAGCCGTAGACGTTGTCGAACTTGGACTTGGTCACGGAGTCGTTCACGTTGATCGCGGGGAAGAGCAGGCGCTCATCCTCGTCCATGAGGTACAGGCGATGGACGCCGGTGGTCGTCTCTTCGGACACGCCCTTGATGTCCCGAGCAGCACGCGAATACCAGTCCGGGTTGCGCTTCTTGATCGCGGCGAAGAGCGCCTGCTCCTCCTCGCTCTTCGGACTGTCGAGAACTGAGGGATCGGCGGCCGCCTGCCTCCCGAGGTGCACAAGCAGCGTCGCGTCGCCCCCGTCGTCGAGGATCATCGTTGGGCCCTGCTCGCCGAACTCGAAGATGCGGTGGGTGAACTCCCAGTAGTCATCGAGGGACTCGCCCTTGTAGGCGAACACCGGCGTGCCGCCCGCGGCGATCGCCGCGGCCGCATGATCCTGCGTCGAGAAGATATTGCACGACGCCCAGCGCACCTTGGCCCCGAGCGCCTCGAGCGTCTCGATCAGCACGGCGGTCTGGATGGTCATGTGGAGCGAGCCTGCGATGCGCGCGCCCGCGAGCGGCTTTTGCGCGGCGTACTCTTCGCGGATGGCCATCAGCGCCGGCATCTCGGATTCGGCGATCGCGATCTCCCTGCGTCCCCATCCGGCGAGAGACAGGTCGGCGACTCGGAAGTCCTGGCTTGTCGAGGGGGATGTCATTCTGGGCTCCTCCTGTATGGATCCAGGGGCAAAAAAAGAGGCCCCCGCACCGATAAGATGCGAGCGCCGTTCATTTCGCTGAGCCTGACCGACGCCCCGCGGCTATCGGACGCAACGCTCCTCAGCAAGCCCATTATAACGGGCAGGCGAGGGAAAAGAGCCTCTAGCCCTCCGCGCGCATGACGCGCTCTTTCACCGCCCGCTCGGGCTCTGCCGATGGCGTGGCGCCGTCCATTTCCGGCCCGCCGCGCAGCTCGCGGATCTCGGGGTAGACCTCGTCTGCGAACAGCTTCATGCTCCGGCGCGTCAGCTCAGTGCTCAGCGTGCCGGCGTGGTTCATCATCAGCAAGTGGCCGATGCCACGCTTGTGCCATTCCTTGATCTGCTGCACAACAGTGGTGGGGCTGCCAGCGATCACGATGCCCTTGGATCGGAGGGAGTCGAAAGTATCGCCGCGTGGCTTGTCGACCCCCTGCAGGATCATCATGTTCGTTCGAACCGAGTTGAACCCCGGCGGGTTGCTGAAGCCGGGATGCCGCCGCCGGCTCGTGTACCACATCAGCTCCTTGCCTTCGTCCAGGGCCCGCTCGTCGGTGTTGGCCACGTAGCACAGCGCCAGGTAGGCGAACCGCTCAGGGCCCGGCGCGGGTAGGCCCTGCTCGGCGCTCCGGCGGCGGTAGATGTCGATCAGCTTCGTGACGTCGTCGTAGGCCATCAGGAAGGCGGCGAAGTTGTACTGGTGTTCGGCGATCCACGGGATGTTGTCTGGCGAGGTGCCCGTGATCCAGATCGGCGGATGCGGCTTCTGGTACGGCTGGGGCCACACGTTGGCGTAGCGATAGTGCCAGTGCTTGCCCTCCCAGTTGAAGGGGTCGGGCGTCGTCCACGCCTTGATGATCAGGTCGTGGGCCTCTTCGAAGCGCTCCCGCGTCAGCGCCGGGTTCGTATTCGCGGGGTGGACCTCTGTCCCCACGCCGCGCACGAAACCAGAGATGATCCGACCCCGGCTGATGCAGTCGAGCATCGCCACCTCTTCCGCCACGCGAAGTGGGTTGTCGCGGTGCGGAAGCGGGTTTCCGAGCAGGCAGATTTTGGCGCGCTTCGTCTGGCGGGCGAGGACCGCGCCCGAGATCGAGATGATGGCGTCCGTGCACGTCGCGGTCTGGTGATGCTCGTTGAGCATGATCTCCAGGCCCAGGTCGTCGGCGTAGATGTAATCGTCCAGGTAGCGGTTGTAGAGATCGGCTCCAACCTGCGGATCGAAGTAGCGGTTGGGGAGAATGACGCGCGGCGAGTTCAACTCGACTTCCGCCTCCGGCGGAAAGTAGGGATAGGGCATTTCCGTGAAGTGATAGGCGAGCATGTGACGCCCTCCTTACTTCAAAAAGTCGACTACGGCTGGGATGAACTTCTCGACTTGCTCGCGGTGCGGATAGTGGCCGGCGTCCGGGATCTCGACGAAGTGGGCGCCCGGGATGCTCTCGGCGAACGCTCGCCCGTACGTCAGCGAAACGATGCGGTCGTCGCCGCCCCACACCACGAGCGTCGGCGAGACGATGCGGTGCAATCGCTGCCGCAGCTTCGGGTTGTGCATGTACGGCTTCCACCCATAGTACAGCGCCGATTCGAGGTTGCGGAGCACGGCCTCGAGCAGCTGGGGCTCGAGCGTTGGCCCGGGCACCGGCGCCTGGTGAGCCTCCGGATCGCGCCAGAGCATTCCCTGCAGCTCGGGGCCGCTGACGATGAACGGATCGCCGATGTCGCGCGTCTCGCGGTCGGAGACTTTGATGCCGACGCTGTCCACCAGCACCAGGCGCTCGACCGCTTCAGGAGAGCGCACGGCGATCTCGGCCGCGATCCAGCCGCCCAGGCCGAAGCCGACGACCCGCGCCGGGGTTAGGCGCATCTCGGCGAGCAGGTCCAGATAGAAGTACGCGAGGTCGTCAACCGTGTCGATGCCGGGAATCCGCGTCGACCGGCCGAATCCGGGATGAGATGGCGCGATGACGTCGAACTGCGCGGCGAGCCGCTCGTGTACCGTCTCCCAACCCCACCAGCCGTAAGAGCCGTGGAGGAGCAGGACCGCACGTCCGGTGCCGCCGCGGCGCATTTCGAGCTCGCCCCCGCTAACCGGCGTGATCTCCGCGTGGTCCAGCACCGCCTCAGTCATGGTTTCTGATGGCTCCTATGCGGTGACCAGACCCCGATCGTTGAGGTGCTCGGGCAGTACGTCGCCGGCCCGGCGGAACGAGCGACGGCCCACTGGCGTCGGCTTCACGGGCTCCGTCGCTACCTGGTAGAGCACGGTGACGTCGTCCGTGTCGTTGCACAGCTGGTAGTAATGGCCGGCCTTGATATGGACGAACTCGCCCGGATCGAGCGTGATCTCCTCGCCCTCATTGATTCCACGGATCGTTAGCTGCCCCTGCCAGACGAGGAAGATGTGCTCTGAGCCCGGATGGCAGTGCATCTCGTCGCGCTTGCGCGGCGTGTAGACGTTCAACGCCACGTGGGCGCGCTTGTTATGTGTCATCGCGATGTAGGAGCCCCCTGCCTTGACGTGGCCGTGCTCCGGAACGCTGGCGACCTGCCAGCTCGACGTTGTCAGCTTCTGTCGCTTGCTCGTGTCCTCGTTCGCGCTTCGACCCGTGAAGCCATCGTCGCGGTACTCTCTCACCTGTGTCGCTTCGGCCATGAGCATCCTCCTCCCCTCGCTGCTCGGCGGGGAAAAATGTGCGTCCAGTGTAGCAAACGCCTTACGGGCGCGCCGGGCTATCATCCGCTCGCCGTACTAAGAAGGAGGTGTTACCCGTGGTGGAGCTTGGTGTCGTCTTTCCGCAGACGGAGATGCCGGCGGATCCCGCGGCCGTTGGGGACTTCGCGCAGGCCGCTGAAGACCTGGGCTACTCATTCCTCTCGATCTTCGATCACGTGCTCGGCGCAAACATCGATCGGCCCGACCGCGCAGGCGGGCGCTGGCCCTACACCCACCACGATCTCATCCACGAGCCCCTGATCACGCTTGCTTACATCGCCGCGATAACTAACCGTCTCGGGCTGATGCCGGCTGTTCTGATCCTGCCGCAACGGCAAACGGCGCTCGTAGCCAAACAAGCTGCCGAGATCGACGTGCTGTCTGGAGGTCGACTTCGGCTGGGCGTGGGCATTGGCTGGAACCCTGTTGAGTACGAGGCGCTCGGCGAGGACTTCCACAACCGCGGCAAGCGGATCGAGGAGCAGGTGGAAGTCTTGCGGGCGCTCTGGACTCGGGACCTGCTGACATCCGACGGCCAGTGGCACCAAATCACCGACGCCGGCATTAACCCGTTGCCCGTCCAGCGGCCCATCCCAATCTGGATGGGAGGCTACGTCGAGCCCGTTCTGCGGCGCATCGGGCGCATGGCAGACGGCTGGGTACTCGTCGGGCGCCCCGGGCCGGACGTGAAGGACCAGATTGGGCGCATACATCAGTACGCGCGCGAGGCAGGCCGCGACCCCTCGGCGATCGGCATCCAGGGCGGCGTCCGGTTCAGTGGGAGTGGTCCCGAGGAGTGGCGTCAGGATCTGCAGACGTGGGAGTCAGTTGGAGCGACGCACGTTGCGGTGGGAACCAGAGGCGCGGGACTCGGATCGGCCCAGGCGCACATCGATGCGATCCGAACGGTCAAGGATGCGCTCTCGTGACGGTTCCGTGTGATGCGCGTCCTTGACTCAGGTCTCCCGGTGTGGTACCTGGGCATAGTGCTGCAACCCATGGCACTCGAGGAGGCACCATGCCCGCCCGGTTGAGTCTGATCGCGATCGTCGGTTTCGTGCTTGCCGCTTGCGCGCCGGCCGCCCCCTCACAGTCCACTAGAGCACAGGACCAGCCAGCTAGCGGAACGCGTCAGGGACCCAAGGCGATCACCATCGGATTGGACGAAGAGATCAGGACCTTCTGGGACTCCATCACCCTCGGGGGCGGAAGCGGCGCCCGCGAGCTCTCAAACATCTTCAATCAGCACCTCGTCGCCATCACCTCGAATGGCTCGCCGACGCCACGCCTCCTCGCTGAGCTACCGTCGTTCGACAACGGAACCTGGCGGGTGCTGCCGGACGGCCGAATGGAGACCACCTATAAGCTACGTTCCGACGCAGTCTGGCACGATGGAACGCCCTTCACGGCCAACGACGTCGCCTTCTCGTTCCAGGTGAACAAAGACACGGAGGTGCCCAACAGCAACCAGGATACCGTCCGCCTGGTCGAGCGATGGGAGCCGACGGACCAGAACACAATCGTCGTGACGTGGCGTGAAGCGTATCCGTTCGCGGACCGTATGGAGCACCGCGACCTCTATCCCCTGCCCAGGCACCTGCTCGAGCAGAGTTACACCCAGAGCTCCAAGGAAGCTTTCCTTGCCCAGCCCTACTTCAACGCCGACTACGTGGGCCTCGGCCCCTTCCGCGTCGCACGTTGGGAGAGCGGCAGCCACATCGACTTCGCGGCCTTCGATCGCTACTTCATGGGACGGCCTAAGCTCGACACGATACGAATACAGTTCATCCCCGACCCGAACACGATGGTGGCCAACCTCAACGCCAGGTCGATCCAGGTCATGATGACCCTCGGCGGCGTGCCGGAGTGGGACGCCATGATGGCGCTCAAGCGCGACTGGGAAGCGAGCGGGTACGGCACGGTGCTGATGGACCCCATCAGCTACCGCTTCGCCGAGCCGCAGAAGCTCCACAATCCGACGCCTCCGGACCTGGTCGATCCGCGGGTGCGCCGGGCGCTGCTGCTCGCCATCGACCGCGAGGCGTTCGCCAGGACTATCCACGGCGAGTTCGCCATGGTCGCCGACAGCTGGGTGCACCCGACCTTCGGCAATTACCGATTGGTGCAGGATGTGATTGCGCGCTACCCATACGATCCGCGGCAGGCCCAGGCCCTGATGGCCGAGGCCGGTTGGCGGCCCGGAGGAGACGGCGTGCTCGAAAAGGGTGGGACGAAGTTCAACCTCACCATGCGGGATTCGGACGGAGAGAGGGACTCGGTGATCGTCGCTGCCTTCTGGAAGGAGATCGGCGTCATCGGATCCTATGAGCGCCGGACAGCGGCGGCCCTCCGCGACCGCGAGGACCGCGCCACCTTCACCGGTGTAGATATAACCTCCAACCCGATGGGCGCCGCGGCGGTCATCCGCAGAACCGCCAGCAACAACATCCCGACGGCGGAGAACCGCTGGACCGGCACGAATCGTGGAGGCTGGTCCAACGCGGCGTGGGATGGTCTCGAGCTGCGCATGCTGGGCGCGCTCGAGGAGCGGGCGCGGATCGACGTCGAACGCGAGCTGCTTCGGATTGCCGGGACCGATCTGGCGGTTCTCCCGCTCTACTTCCGCAACGATCTTGTTCCGGTCGGTGGTGGACTAACGGGACCCGTGCCGAACACCGGCGTGGCGCACCGCGGCTTCATCCTGCACACGTGGAACATCCACGAGTGGGATATGAAGTAGGAATCACCTTCCCTGGCAGCGAGGACGACTACGCGCCAATCACCTTGATCAGCACTTCGCGGGGGCGAGGCCGGTCCAGCTCGACCAGAAAGATTCGCTGCCAGGTACCCAGGTCCAATCTGCCGTTCGAGACCGGAATCGTCTCGCTGGCCGAGAGCAGCAAATGCTGGCAGTGTGCGTGGCCGTTGGGCTGCTCATCGGGCGTCATGTTGGCCGTCCGGACGTCGAAGTCGTTGTGCTGGTAGTACTCGTCCGGCGGTGCGATGCGGGTCAAGAAGTCTTCCATGTCCTCGATCAGCAGCGGCTCGTGCTCGTTGATCTTGATCGCCGCCGTGGTGTGGCGGGAATAGACCAGCGCCATGCCGTCCCCGATGCCGCTCTCAGCGACTGCGTCCATCACTTCGTCCGTGATGTCAAAAAAACCCGGCGCGCGGTTCGTGCAGATCGAGAGCGTGTAGCCGCCCCGCGTGGTCTCCATGATCTCTATCTTCACACAAGCAGGCCAGACATCCAACTCCTTGAGTGCGTTCGAGATCGCACCTGGGGACAGGGGTGATATCATCCCCGCCGTCCCCCAGGAGTGCCGCCCTTGCTTCTCTTCGACACGATGACTCACGAGAAACAAGCCTTCCGCCCCTACGCCGATCCGGTCACGTTGTACGTGTGCGGCGTGACGCCTTACGACACCACCCACCTCGGCCACGCCCGGACCTACCTCGTCTTCGATGTACTGCAGCGATACTGGCGTCACCTCGGCTACGGCGTCCGCTACGTCCAGAACGTGACCGATGTAGACGACCCGCTCATCGCAAGAGCACACGAGCTGGGAATGGACTACCAGGAGCTCGCGCGTAAGTACGTCGACATCTTCGTCACGGACCTCCAGGACCTGAACGTCCTGCTGCCCGACATCTTCCCGCGCGCGACAGAAGAGATCCCCGGAATGATCGACACGATTCGCCTGCTGATCGAGCGCGACATGGCGTACGCGCGCGGCGGATCGGTGTACTTCCGAGCCGCGCGTTTCCCCGGCTATGGCCGTATGGGTCGGCTGGACCGGCCGGGGATGATCGACGCGCACGCCGAGACGGGCGAGAACCCGCAGGACGCGAACAAGGAGGATCCGCTCGACTTCCGCCTCTGGCAGGCAACCCAACCCGGCGAGCCGGTGTGGGAGAGCCCCTGGGGCCCGGGGCGGCCCGGCTGGCACATCGAATGCTCGACGATGGCCAGCCGCTACCTGGGCAGCCGGCTGGACGTGCATGGCGGAGGCGCCGACCTCGTCTTCCCGCACCACTGCAGCGAGATCGCCCAGTCCGAATCCGCCACGGGAGATGCGCCCTTCGCCCAATGCTGGGTGCACGGGGGGGTCGTCTGGATGGACGGCGAGAAGATGAGCAAGTCCAAGGGGAACATGGCGTTCGCCCGAGACCTCATCTCGAAATACGGTCCGGGGACCCTGCGCTACTACCTGCTCGGGTTCCCCTATCGGGACAAGCTCGACTATTTTGAGCACGACATGGCGGCTGCGGCGCGGCGCTGGGAGATGATCGCCGCCGCCTCCCGTGGCCCCGCGGACGAGGGCGACACGGAGGTGTCAGCCCGCGTCCGTGAGGCCGTGCTCTCGGCGCTGGACGACGACCTGGACACGCCGCGCGCCGTGGCGGCTCTGGACGAGCTGGCGGCGGCGGTGCACGCCGGTCACAATCCCTCGGACCGGGCCGCGCTTCGGAGCCTGCTTGACCTTATAGGCTTCAAGCTGGAGTGAACCCCCGATGATCTTCCCCTCCCCCTTGACGGGGGAGGGTTTAGGGAGGGGGTGAAGGAGGTATATGCAAGAAAACACCGAGCGCCTGACGCTCTCCGACGGGCGCAGCGTTACATCCCTCTGGACGCCGGCGACAAATGGGTCGACGAGTTGGACGTTCGTGTATGCGCCGGGTGCCGGCTCGAACGTCCACGACCCGTTCGGCGCGCTCGCCGCGCGCGACCTGGCGCCAACTGGCATTGCGACGCTCCGTTTCCAGTTCCCGTACTCGGAGGCCGGCCGAAAGGCGCCGGATCGCGAGCCCGTGCTGGAAGAGACGTGGCGAGCCGCGATCGATAACGCCAGGTCTCGTGGCGGACGTCTCATCGTCGGAGGGCGGTCCATGGGTGGACGCATCGCGTCCCACGTCGTCGCGCAGGGGTCGTCTGTCGACGCCCTCGCGCTGTTCGCCTACCCGCTGCATGCGCCCGGGCGCCCCGAGCGCCGACGCGACGCCCATCTCGAAAAGATCGGCGTTCCGACGCTGTTCTGCTCCGGAACGAACGACGCCTTCGCCTCGCCTGACGAGCTGCAAGGCCTGACCACATTTGTCCCAGGCTCGCGGCTGCACCTGCTCGAGGGAGCGGACCATGGCTTCGCCGTCCCTAAGTCCAGTGGGCGCACGCGCCACGACGTCTGGATAGAGGCCGTCGGCGAGCTGCGCGACTGGCTGGCGTCGCTTACGTGAACGCCGGAATGACCTTCTCGGCGAAGAGCTTCAGCGACTTCATCGCCTGCGGCCTGGGCATATCGTTGATCTGGTGCTGCGTGCAGAAGAGGTCGTGACCGACGCGCCGCTGCTGGTCCTCTAGCTGTCGGCAGACCGTGTCCGGGCTGCCGACCAGCGCCAAACCGTTCTCGATCCAGAAGTCGTAAGACTTCACGATGTTCTGAAAGACGCGGCCGCGCTCCTCGATGTCCGGCGTGCGCTCGCCACCGGTCCCCCGGGCGTCGCCACCCCAGCCGATCCGCGTGCTCGCGATGATCTGTGCGCCCCGCGCTCCGAAGAACCCCTGCAGGAGATACTCCTCAGCCTCCTCGCGTGCCTGCTGGTCGGTCTCCGCCACGTGAACGTGGCGCGCCAGCATCATGCGTGGCATTGGGCCCGCGTGGCGGTGCCCCTTCCACGCCTTCTTGAAGTAATCGAACTTCTCCGCGATCACGTCGTCCACGTCGATGTTCTGCGCCACGTGGTAGTTGTGCTCGGCGGCGTAGTCGAACGAGGACGCGCTGTGGGCGCCGACCCATACAGGCGGGTGCGGCTGCTGAAACGGCTTGGGTTTGGGAAGCGCCTCATCGAAGCTCCAGTATTCCCCGTCGTACGTCACGGAGTCCTCGGTCCAGGCCTTCTCGATGATCTCCATCGCCTCGACGCCCATCGCCCGCCGCTCGGAGAACGGCTGCCGCCAGCGCATGAACTCGTGGGCGTGGATGCCGTAGCCGATGCCGAACTCGAGGCGGCCGCGCGACAGCTGGTCGACCATCGCCGCGTCCTGCGCCAGGCGGATCGGATGGTGCATCGGCAGCTGATAGACCATCGGCCCGAAGCGCAGCGTGCTCGTCTCGCGGGCGAGTGCAGAGAGATAGACGCTCGGCGCCGAGATGTACGCGAATGGCGCGTTCTGGTGCTCGATGAAGAAGTAGTAGCGATAGCCGAGCTCCTCGGCCGTGCGCCCGCGCTGGATGTGCTCGTCGTAAATGTCGGCAGGCAACCCCGCCATCTCGGTCTCGGAGAAGCCATCGAATATGCCGAACTCGAGCCTGGCCATCGCAGCCTCCTGCGCCCGGGATGTCGCACAGTATGCATCGGACGAGTGTGGGGCGAAAGGCAGGACTCCATGGGGTGGCTATGGTATGGTGAGTACCATGAAAACCACCATTGATTCGGCGGGACGGGTGGTCATTCCGAAGAAGATCCGCGAGGCGGCGGGGCTTGCGCCGGGCACTGCGCTCGAGGTTCGGGTCCGGGATGGCGTCGTCGAGATCGAGCAGGCACCCATGAAGGTAAAGCTCGTGCGCGAGGGCCGATTTCTGGTCGCGGTCCCGCTGGAAGACGTTCCTGTGCTCACCTCTGAAGAAGTGGAGGCCACGCGCCAGGCTATTTACGATGAGCGCGCGCGCAGCTTTCTGAGCTGATGTCGGGCTTCATGCCCGACTCCAACTGCATCATCGCCGTCGTCTTGCGTGGGCACCAGCATCACCAGCGCGCGGCTGCCGAGATCGACCTGCGCCTGAACCGCGGCGAAAGCCTCCACCTAGCTGCCCATTCCTTGATTGAGGCGTACTCTGTTCTCACGCGACTTCCAGTAACCGTACGGCTGGACGCGGAGGCGGCGTGGCGGGCTCTGAACGACAACTTTGTGTCGCAGGGGCAGGTTTGGGCGCTGAGCGCTGCGGAATATGCAGACCTTCTCGCTCGGACTGTTAGCGCGGGCATCGTGGGAGGTTCGATCTACGACGCGGTGATCGCCGTATGCGCTGAGAAGGCCCAAGTGGACGCAATGCTGACCTTTAATGAACGACACTTCGTCCGCTTCGCCTCGGCGACGCTTCAGATCGTCGTCCCGTCGGCCTAGACGGCCACCTTCTGGAGGCGGTCGACCAGACCGCGCTGCTGCTGCCGCAGCTCGGAAGGCAAGCGGTCCCCATACTGATCGAGGTAGGCGGCCTGGTCCTCGGCCTCACTGACCCAGGTGTCGCGATCGACGGACAGCAGTGTCTCCGCCTGTTTCGCTGAGAGGCCGAGCTCGTCGGCGCCGAGGGCCTCGGGCGTCGGAACGGTGCCGACCGGCGTCTCGCGGCTGCCGCCTTTGCCACCGTTCACCTGCTCGTACACCCAGCGCAGGACGCGCATGTTCTGGCCGAAGCCAGGCCAGATAAAGCGGCCATCCTCATCGCGACGGAACCAGTTCACCTGGAAGATCGCCGGCGGGTTCGACGCTCGGGCGCCGATATCGAGCCAGTGCCGCCAGTAGTCGGCCATGTTGTAGCCAAGGAACGGTAGCATCGCCATCGGATCGCGCCGCAGTACACCGACGGCGCCCGCCGCGGCGGCCGTCGTCTCCGACGCCATCGTCGCGCCCACGTACACCCCGTGCTCCCAGTCGAAGCTCCGATAGACAAGCGGCACGGTAGTGGCCCGCCGGCCCCCGAACAGGATGGCCGAGATCGGGACGCCGCGCGCGTCCTCCCAGTGCTCCGAGAGCACCGGGTTCTGCGTGGCCGGCGTGGTGAAACGGGCGTTAGGGTGCGCGGCCGGCGCCTCGCTGGCGGGGGTCCACGAGTTGCCTTGCCAGTCGGTGAGATGGTCGGGCCTAGGCCCATCCATCCCCTCCCACCAGACGCGGCGGTCGTCCGTCAGGGCGACGTTCGTGAAGATCGTGTTTCGGTCCAGCATCTGCATCGCGTTCGGGTTGGTGGCGTTGCTCGTCCCCGGCGCAACGCCGAAGTAGCCGCTCTCCGGGTTGATCGCCCAGAAGCGACCGTCCGGCCCGATGTTGATCCAGCAGATGTCCTCGCCGACGGTTCGGACGCGCCAGCCCTCGTTCTCGAACGGCGAGCGAAGCATCGCCAGGTTCGTTTTGCCGCACGCGCTCGGGAAGGCGGCGGCGACGTACATCGTGTCGCCATCGGGCGCCTGCAGCTCGAGGATGAGCATGTGCTCGGCCATCCAGCCCTGGTCGCGGCCCATCACGGACGCGATACGGAGCGCATAGCACTTCTTGCCGAGCAATGCATTGCCGCCGTAGCCCGAGCCGACGCTCCAGATGGTCCGCGTGTCGGGGAAATGCAGGATGAAGCGGCGGTCGGGCGACAGGTCGCCAAGCGAGTGGAGGCCCGGCACCCAGTCGACGCCGTCGTTCTCGAGACGGTCCATCGCGACTTTGCCCATGCGGGTCATGATGCGCATGTTCGCGACGACGTACGGGCTATCGGTCAGCTCGATGCCGACCTTGCTGTAGGGCGAGTCCGCCGGCCCCATGAGGTAGGGTACGACGTACATCGTGCGCCCCCGCATCGCTCCATTGAAGAGGGGCCACACGCGCTGGCGCGCCTCGGCGGGCGGCATCCAGTTGTTGTTCGGGCCCGCCTCGTCTTTCGTGTCGCTGCAGATGAAGGTAAGGTGCTCAGTGCGCGCAACGTCTGTCGGGTTGCTGCGGTGGAGATAAGAGCCAGGGTGCGCGTCGGGGTTCAAGCCGATGAACGTGCCATCCGCCAGCATCTGGCCGATGAGCCGCTCGTTCTCTGCGTCGGAGCCATCGCACCAGACCACGTTATCCGGGCGCGTGGTCTGGGAGACCTCCTCCACCCAACTTTCAACTGAAGACGCCATCGTCTACTTCCTCCGGGGGCCAGCGCTAGCAAGGGGACGTTAGCATCATAGACGAAGATAGCGTGTGAGGGTTAGGGAGGGGGTTGACCATGCTAAAGAAACGACCCCTGGGGAAAACCGGCGAGCAGATCTCGGAGATCGGCTTTGGCTGCGGGAACGTCGGCGGACTCATGATCCGCGCCGAGCCGCGCGAGCGCGTGCGCGCCGCCGAGCGGGCCATCGAGCTCGGCATCAACTACTTCGACACGGCGGCGCAGTACGGCGAGGGCGAGTCCGAGCGCAACCTCGGGCAGGTGCTCGCAGCGCTGAAGCCCGACGTGCTCGTCGGCACGAAGCTGCGCCTCGACGCAGATGACGTAGATGGCGGCCACGAGCGCATCGAGCTGCATCTGAACGCCAGCCTCGATCGCCTCGACCGTGACTCCGTCGACATCCTCTACTACCACGGCCGCATCCGAAACCCCGGGCCGCCCGGCAGTCGGGGCGGTGGCCTCACACCCCAGCAGGTGCTGGGCCCGCTGCTCGACAGCTTCCGCACGTTTCGCGACCAGCAGCGGATTCGCTTCCTGGCGTTCACCGGCCTGGGCGACACCGACGCCGTTCTCGAGGTGATCCGCGCCGGCGCCTTCGACGTCTTCCACTGTTATTTCAGCGCGGTGAACCCCTCGGCCGGTTTCCCGGTTCCCGCTGACTTCGGTCCCCAGGACATGCAGCGCATGATCGATCGGGCCGTCGAAGCCGGGATGAACGCGCTGGCCATCCGCATCCTGGCCGCCGGCGCGCTCGGTCGCGAAGACGAGCGCCATCCCCTGGCGGGCGGCACCGGCGGCACGCTGATCAGCGGCACCGATTACGAGGCGGACGTCCGTCGCGCGGAGCGCCTTCGCCCGATCGCGGGCGAGCTTGGCGCATCCCTCGCCGAGCTCGCGATCCGCTTCGCCCTCAGCAAGCCAGGCATCGCTTCGGCGCTCGTCGGCTTCTCCAGCATGGAGCAGATCGAAGCGGCGTGCCGCGCAGCCGAGGCCGGGCCACTGGCCGACGATGTAGTGCAGCGGATCGTGGCGGAGAGCGTCAAGCCGATCTAGGCCGTCGCTGGCACGCGAATGTCGAACAGCTCCGCCGCGTGGTCGAACAGGACGCGGCGCTTCGTCGACTCCTGAACGCCCGCGAAGAGGTCGTCCAGCTCCCGCTCGATGCTCGGGCCCCACACGCCCTGCGGATGGGGGAAGTCGCCACCCCAGAGCGCCGTCTCCGCCAGGCAGGACCCCGGCTCATCCAGCAGGCGGACGCCCCAGGCGTCGTCCTCGAACGTCAGCGTGATGTTCCGCTTGAAGTACTCGCTCGGCAGCATGCTGAGCTTCACGTCGTCCCGCGGCCCGTCGGCCGTCGCCATGCGCGGATCGTCTGCACGGCCGATGCGGATCTGGCGGTCCATCCAGTCCACGAAGAAGGGCGCCCAGCCGATGCGCGTCTCCGCGAAGCAGAAGCGCAGGGTCGGGTAGCGCTCGAAGACGCCCGCGAAGATCAGCTGGGCGATCCCGTGCGCGACGGTCATCGGCACGGCCGAGGCCCAGGCGAGACGCGCGCCGCGCCGGCGGGGAGCGGCGTTCGCCGGCCCCCCGGGTGTGGAGAGGTGGCCGCAGATCACGATGCCGGCCTCCGCGGCGGCTCGCCACGTCGGCTCCCAGTCCTCCTCGAAGAGGGGCGTGCGCACGTCCCAGTACGGGAACTCGATGGCCTTCACGCCGCGGCGGGCCAGGCTTTCGACCTGGATGGCGCATTCCGCGGGATCGCGCGGCATCACCCCCGGCAGGACCACGACGCGGCCCCCCGTTGCGCGGCCGACGTCGATCGCGAAATCGTTGTAGGCGGCGTATACGCCCATCTGCAGCTCGGCATTCTCCATCACCTTCCAGGCCACGCCGCCGAAGGTGACCGCCGCGTAGAGCCCGCACTGGTCCATGTAGTCGAGCAGCAGCTCCGGGTTGGATGGCGGGAGCGAGCCATCGGGCGCCTCGAACCCGCGATCGCGCACGATCTTCAGCATCGCCGCGTTGCTCGATCCATCGGCCGCCACGCCCCGCGGCTCGCCCTCGAACTCCCAGAAGGACCCGCGGTCGGTCTCAACCACCTTCGGGCCCGCCTCGCGCAGCCGCGCCGGTAGCGCGCGCTGCCAGAGGTCGGCTGGCATCCAGAGCAGATCGAGGTGGTTGTCGGCGGAGATGAACTTGTAGGTCATGGAGCCTCCCATGCCATTCGAACCGCCATTGTATTCCTGGCGTGGCCCTTCGGGAGCGATAATGGAGGCCTCGTTGGAGTCGGCTGATGGACGGCGGCGAAAGAGACCCAGCGGCGATTCCATACGTCTTCTGGGAAGAAGAGGGTACGTGGCTCGGCTACTTTGAAGCGTTTCCGGACTACTGGACGCAGGGAACGAGCCGTGAAGACCTCGAGGAGCACCTGAGGGACCTGTACAAGGACCTGTCGTCCGGTGAGATCCCCAATATTCGGCGGGTGGCCCATCTGCAGTTGCGATGAAGCGCCGCGAGCTGATTCGGCGCCTCAACGCTATGGGATGCATCCTGGTGCGCCGAGGCGGCAGGCACGATTGGTACCAGAACCCTGACTCGAAGATTTCTCAGCCCGTGCCACGGCACACGGAGATCAAAGACACGCTCGCGAATCGCATCATTAGAACGCTCGAAGGTCAGCGCTAACCCGCCCCTGAAGGCACCGATCATTAGCTGCGAATGCCGGTATATGATGGCCGTATAAGCTGCTCCCTCCCCCTTGCGGGGGAGGGTTGGGGTTGGGGTAACAACATGCACCACCGACGCGCCGCCGTTGCACTGCTGGGAACGTTCATGCTCGTCGCCGCCTGCGCGCCCACGCCGGCGCGTCAGACGACGAACGGCTCGCAGGGTGGCCAGTCCGCATCGCCGAGCGCGCCGACGCGCGTCGTCGCCGTGATCCGAGGCACGCTGCCCGTCCTCTACAACAAGATCGGCGTCGGCGCGACCTACTCGGGCCTCGAGTACGTCGAGCGGCTCGTGCACTCGGGGCTGGTCGACGTGGATGGGACCGGCACCCCGCAGCCCACCCTCGCCGAGGCGGTCCCCACGCTCGAGAACGGGCTATGGAAGGTGTTCCCCGATGGGCGGATGGAGACGACCTGGAAGCTGCGATCGGGCGCTCGCTGGCACGACGGCACACCGCTCACCGCGGCGGACCTCGTGTTCACCGGGCGCGTCGAGCAGGACAAGAGCCTCGGCTGGAACTACAACCTCGCCTACGACGCCGTCGACACGGTCACCGCGCCCGACCCCTCAACGGTCACCGTCACCTGGAAGAAGCCGTTCGTCGAGGCGGACCGTATGTTCTCGCCGAACCCTGGCACCCAGCAGTGGGGCCTACCACTGCCGCGGCACATCCTCGAGCGCTCGTTCGACGAGGACAAGCCGAAGTTCCTCGAGCTGCCGTACTGGGGGCCGGAGTTCGTTGGCAGCGGCCCCTTCAAGCTGCGCGAGATGGTGGTAGATGACCGCCTGAACCTCGTCGCCAACGACGACTACGTACTTGGGCGGCCGAAGATCGACGAGCTCATCGTGCGCATGATTCCCGACTCGAACACGGTCATGGCGAACTTCCTCGCCGGCGAGCTGGACCTCACAGTCGACCCGCGGGCCCTCTCGTTCGAGGAGGGCCGTAGCCTGCGCGACCAGTGGACGGGCGGCCGCATGGAGCTCGGCCTCGGCGGGGTCGTCGGGGCGCAGGCGCAGTTCCTGACGCCGAATCCCGCCGCCGTGGCGGACGTGCGCTTCCGCCGGGCCGTCATGCGGGCCATCGACCGCCAGGAGATGGCCGACACCATCCAGGGCGGCCTGGCGTCGGTCGCGCACGCGTTCATCGGCCCCGAGGCGCCCGAGTGGCAGCACGTGCAGAGCAGCATCGTGCGGTACGATTTCGATCCGCGCCGCGCGGTGCAGGAGCTGGAGGACATCGGGTTCCGGCGTGGAGGCGATGGGCTCATCCGCGACTCGGCGGGCGAGCGGCCGACGGTGGAGATCCGCGCCACCGTGACGCAGATCAACGCGAAGTCGGCTCTGGCGATGGCCGACTACCTGCAGCGCATCGGCCTGGGCGCCGAGAACCTGGTGATCCCGCTGCAGCGGCAGAGCGACCTCGAGTACATGGTGACGTTCGGGGGCTTCCTCGTGCTACGCGGCCCGCGGCTCGGCCTACAGTTCCTGAACCAGCACAGCTCGCGCGCGGCGACGCCCGAGGCCAACTTCGCGGGCATCAACCGCAGCCGCTATCGCAGCCCGGAGTACGACGCGCTGATGGACCGCTTCCTGGTCACGATCCCGTTCACCGAGCGGATGCAGGTGCTCGGCCAGATCCTCCGCCACGAGACGGATCAGCTGCCGACCTTGCGGCTGATCTACGACCCCGAGCCGACGATGGTGTCCAATCGGCTGAAGAACGTGCCGGCGGCCACGCCTTCGGGGATCGAGAAGTGGGAGGTCGCGGGTTAGGGTGAGGGCAGCCCTCAGGGCAGGTAGCCAACCTCGCGATAGTAGCGCTGGGCGCCCGAGTGCAGCGGAATGCCCATGGGTCGCGCTACGGTCCCCGGGTCGTACGAGTACGGCAGAAACACCTCGCGGAACAGGTGACGCTCCTCATCCAGCGTTTTCGCCAGCAGATAGGCGAAGTCCTCCGGCAGGTCGTCGCGTCCGTAAATGGCGTGCGGTGACCGTGCGACCGAGGGAATGTCCCCGACCACCCCGCGCATCAGCTGGTGCGGAATGGCACCCGGGTCACCGCCCGTCTCCTCGCAGATCCGCTGGATGAGGTCCTCCGGCAGCGGCAGGAAGCGGAGCTCGTGCCGGACAGACGCCTCCCACCAGTGGCGTGCCTCCGGGGTGTACGCGGTGTAGACCGGGTCCATGATCAGGTCGTAGTCGCCGCTCGTGATGTACCAGGTGAGCGGAGTGCCGGTGCTCCGCAGAAACTTGCCGCCCCAGGACTCGATCATCTTGCGTGAGAGGCCGTGGTGCTCGAGGATCATCCTGTACTGTGGGCCATTGGCGCCGACGATGCGGACTGGCAGCTGGCGCTCTTTGATCTGGGCCAGGTCCGTGATGCCCGTCTCCCACCGCGCCGCCACGCCCAGCCAGGCGGGGAAGTGGATCGAGGCGAGGATACGAAGGTTCGCGAGCGGCCCATCCTCGTGGAAGTCGAATTTGCCCTGGTACGCCCAGCAGAGCTGGTCTCCGCCGTAGGCGCCGAGGTCCGCCTCACCGCCCGCCACCAGCCGCGGGTTGGCCGGGCCAAAGCCGCGCAGGTCGATCTCCATCTGATAGCCCAGCGGGCCTAGGGCACGCTCGACGATCTTTCCCATCGTCGTGCGCGGCGACCAGAGGTGTGGCTCCCGGCCCGGGTAGACGGTGCCCGCACCACAGAACACCACGCGCTTAGCCGCAATGCTCATGGCCACTTCTCCTTCCACCGCGCAGGCCGGGCCCTATGCGGACGCATCGTACATCCAGCACGTTTCGTTCGCGTGTGCCCTGCTCTGGCCCCGGGTGCGCCCGATTGGCTCGCGACCCCCTCGTACAATGACTTGGTTTCAGGGCACCTCATAATGCGAGAGCCAGCGGCTAGCGGAGGACGGCCAATGATGACGAGCGTTGATGTCGTTTCAGCGATGACAGACGTCATCGTGCACAGGTTTCACCCGCTGCGCGTGATCCTGTTCGGGTCGCAGGCTCGCGGAGACACTCACCCAACTAGTGACGTCGACTTCCTCGTTGTGACCGAAGACGGCAGCAACAAGCGAGCGACCGCAGTTGCGATCCGACGGGCTCTTAGCGATTTCCCTGTGTGCAAAGATGTTGTCGTAACGACGCCTGACGAGATCGCCCGGCGCGGCAACCTGGTCGGCAGCGTTCTGCGTCCGGCGTTGCGGGATGGAATCGTCGTCTATGAGCGACGATGAGTCGCTATCGGCCGCGCGCCGCTGGTTACGCTACGCGAGAGAGGATCTGGTTGCCGCAGAGTTGGCCGTGACCAGCAGCGCGATGGCCCCTCGGCACGCCTGTTGGCTTGCGCAGCAATCGGCCGAAAAGGCACTCAAGACGGTGCTGGTATTCCTGCAGATCGAGTTTCCGTATCGGCATGACCTGGACGCCCTTCGTAACCTTGTTCCGCCAGGTTGGGTCCTCAAGCGCGACCACCCCGATCTCGCTGAGCTTACCGAGTGGGCGGTCGAAGCGCGGTATCCGGGCGACGCCCCCGACGCGAACGAAACGGACGCTGCGAGAGCGGCGGATCAGGCTCGAGCGTTACTGGGCTCCGTCGTGCACGATCTCCGCGAGCACGGCTTCGTCTTCGAGCCTGGCGATCAGTAGCGTCGCCGCCACCTGGTGGAGGCTACGCTTCCATAGAACGAGCTGGTGCAGTGACGAAGGCGCAAGGCGGTGAGCGCAGCCCTCTAGGTCCAAGAGCCTCCTAAGAATCGCTCTGCGATCGCCCGCGTCTCTGGGTCGAGCGCATCGGCCTGGATAAATTCCGCGATCTCTCCATCTGTGTCCATTGCTATTCGCTCTTCCCAATTGCCTGTCATGCCTTAAATCCTGGTCGAACCGCAGTCGCAACCGCTGCGCTGACCGCGCTCACGTATTGAGGCTCACGCCCTCCTTTTCCGCCGCGTACGCCGCGCGGCGGTGCAGGCTTTTGGGCAACCGGGTGACCAGCTTCCCACTGAACTGATCGTCAACGGATCTGGGTTCAGGAATTGGCTTCCCGTCTTCGAGCATCGACTCGAACCAAAGTTCGCTTCGCATCGTCGACTACTGCTTCGAGGCCGTCCCAGGTTTCATTTCCGGCGACCAGCCCGGGCAATTCGGGAAACTCCACGGCCCAGTAGTCCTGATCCCAGTAAAACCTCCATCCGGTATGGAAGCCTCATGTATTCTTCGATCGTGCGTTGTGCGCTCTTCTCCGCTGCCACCATGGTTAGCCTCCGATTCGAGTTCCGGCTAAATCGATTTTCCCGCCTAAGGCCTTTCGCTGACTTCGTCGATCGCTTTCAGAGCACCACGCACGTACACCTCGAGGATTGCGGGACGACGCTCAACTATCGTGATGTTGTAGGACAGCGCCGGATGCAGCGGGCTATCCCCTCCTCGCCCCCACAAACTGCGCCATCCTGCTCTCGATGCCCTCCTCCGCCAGCTCCGCCTCGTACAGCATCCGGATCCGCGGGTCCTCGTTCTCGTACTCCACCTGGTGGCCGCCCTCTTCCTCGCCCTTGTCCATGCCCTCGTAGCTGATCTTCTTGCTCTCCAGCACGGGGTAGCGCACGCCGCCGAAGCCGAGCGCCAGGTAGCGCGAGGGCTGGCCCGCCGTGTTGAAGTGCTGGTGGTAGTGGTCGTCGGGCGGCGCGTAGAGCGTGCCGGGCTTCCAGTTGATCCGCACGGATGCCGTCGGGTCCTGCCCGTCGAGCCACAGCAAGCTGTAGCCCTTGCCCGTCACACAGAAGATGTGCGCGCCCGCCGCGTGGCGGTGCGCCTTCTTGTACGTCCCGACGCCGAACTCGGAGATGTGCGAGTGCATCGTCGCGTCGGACAGCACGAACTGGATGCTCGTCCCGCTCGCCCCGCGCTCCTTCCACTCCTGCAGCTTGAAGCTCGTCAGGTCGGCCACAAAGTTCGTCTCCCACTGGTGTCGCCCGGGCTTCACCAGCCGCAGCTCGCCCTCGCCGCGGAAGTAGCGCTCCTCGCCGACCCGATCGGGGAAGACGCACGGGTTGTCGTAGATGAAGTCGAGGTTGTGAAACAGGTTCAGGATGATCGGCAGGTTCGTCACCGCGCCGAACCGTACGGGCTCGGACCCCGACAGATTGAAGTGCTGGTGCGCCGCATTCAATGGAATCGCGAACAGGCTGCCCGGTCCCCATTCGACCGTGTGCTTTCCGCCCCCGGGCAGCTCGATCTGCGTCGCGCCGCGCCCCTGCAGCACGTGGATCACCTCGTCGTGCAGGTGCTTTTCGGGCTTCAAGCTCTCGCCCGGCGGGATCTCGGCCACGTAGCAGCTCAGGTACTCGCCCCGTCCGGCGAGATGAACGTACGCGCCGCGCCCGCCCATGCGCTCCCACGGCTCGAGCGGCATCGTGAGGCAGTCGACGGCGAAGCCCTCGACGATCGGCACCCTCTCGGTCTGCAGGAACTCCAGGTACGAGTCGCGCAGGTAGTACTGGTTGTTCAGCTCGTCACCCATTGGTTGATAACCCCCCTCCCTAACCCTCCCCCGCAAGGGGGGAGGGGACAAAGACACCCTCCCCCGCAAGGGGAGGGGACAGGCTGCGGAATCAGATCATAACCCTCTCTTCACGGACGATACCGATAGAATGCCGCCGGCGCCTACTCTACGATCGGAGGATGAAGATGGCGACTAACCGACGCGGCATGCTCGGGCTTCTAACTGGCGGACTCGCCGGATTCATGCTTCACCGGGAGGCAGTCTTCGTGCAACTTTGGACTCCCCGGATTCGTTCACCGGCCAGACGAGGACCACGACCCTCGACCGAGAGGGTGCCACCGTCGGCACGGGTGCGACCATGATCCGGGGAACCCGCATGGTTGTGGAGTTGTAAGTCCAATAAACCCCCCACCCGACCGTCCCCCCGCAAGGGGGGAGGGGACAGGCCCGCACTGACGCCGTAGCTCCCACAGCTGCGCATTCCAGGTTTGGCTCGAGCGCGGCCGCAGCTGGTGACGTTGCTCAGCCGCTCGTCGTAGATGGTGAACTCGACCTCGTAGAACAGCCCCATGCTCGGCAGCTCGGTGTCCTGCTCGCCGCCAGGCGATGACGCCGCTGTAAACTGCGCGGGTCGTGAAAAACCGACACCCTGGAGGCACCGATACTTACGAAACACGTCCCCATCCTGCTCAGCGTTCTTCTGCTCGCGGTTCTACCGGCGGCCGCGCTCGCCCAGGGAAGTTGGCTCGACAGCGAGACGCCCATGCGGTGGCCCACCACTGGCTTCGAGGTGCCGCGGGCGCCCGCGTTGCCAGAAGGTACGGTGCTGGACGCCCGGTGCGTCGAACAACAGCGCCCCCCGGAAACGAACGAAGATCGAGGGGCCGTCGCGGCCGGCTGGATGCTGATCGGCGACTACCGGGGTGGCTGGGGCATCAAGACGATCCTCGGCGCGAGCAACTTCGACGGCATGTGCCGTCCGCTGGGCTACCAGATCTTCGTGTTCGCCGATGAGCTGTTCGTGGGCGCCGTGGCCCCGACTACGATGGACAGCCGAACCGATGGGGCGGCCGTGCAGACCGTGCTCCAGGGGCCCGATCGTCTGAGCGTCGTGTTCGTTCGTTATGCGGACGTGGACCCGCTCTGCTGCCCATCGTGGACGTCGGCCGCGGCCTATCAGATCGACCGCTCGGGCGCACGACCCGCGCTGGTCCTGACCTCGGTCTTCACCAGCCCAACCGGCGGTTCCTGAGGCCGCCGAGTAGGCGCTGTCGAGGAGTGTGTAGACTACCGCATGACCTCGAAATCGATCTCCATTCGCCTGAACGAAGAGCTGGTGGCCAAGCTGGACAGGCTATCCGCCCTGGCACGACGGCCGAAGAGCTGGCTGATCGAGCGCATGATCGAAGACTACATCGACGAAGAGCTGCGGCAGCTCGCCGAAATCCGGGAACAGCTGGATGACGACGAGGGCGAGCTCATCGACCACGAAGTGGTGATGGCCGAGATGGATCGACTTCTTCGAGAGAAACTTGGCGATGCCGCGTTCGAGAAGCTCTTGAGAGAAGAAGAGAGCCAGAAGCGATGATCTGGGCACCTACCCGCGAGCTCGTAATCGCCCGCACCCCGTATATCGTCGTTTACTCGATCGATCCCGATACTGACACCGTCCAGATTCGGGGCGTCTACCACGGCGCACAGCGCTGGCCGCACGAGCTCTAGGCCCGCCGGGTGTGCCCTAACTTATTGCGTTCGTGGCCGGGATTCGGGACGAGAGTCGGCGTTTCCACGGATGATCGGCGGTAGGCCGACCATCGTGCATTAACCCCTTCTTCTCCAAGGGGATGGCGG
>Ga0184637_10000432_pt1 | contig 31318 bp, 27 predicted proteins | sample PLM3_127_b2_FD_133143 | JGI IMG/M metagenome (GOLD analysis project Ga0184637, IMG submission 133143) | Groundwater sediment microbial communities from an aquifer in East River, Colorado, USA - PLM3_127_b2 | ecosystem: Environmental > Terrestrial > Soil > Riparian zone | place: USA: East River... | reverse complement strand
GTTTCTGCCTCTTCGGCTTCGGGATCGGCGTGATGAACGCGACACCGCGGCGCCGATCGAGGATCCGGGTCGTGGGCTGACCGGTCTCGTCGAGCTCCCAGTGCCGGTCCGGGTGCTCGTAGGGCGAGTTGAGGATCGGGCGGGTGAAGAACGCGTCGGTCACTCGGCCGACATCATTGGCCCAGAACAACACGCGCTGCAAGGGACGTATGAACGGGGTGCTGTTCCCCCGCTCGGGATCTGTATGGAGCGGTTGGAGTGGGCAAAGGCCGCAGACCGTCCCACGCGGATATCGCGCGCGCGGCACCAGACCGCGTGGGCAAACGAGAAGACGTTTTGCCCACCCTACTCGTGCTCCTCGGCTGGGGGCCGGCGCCGCCGGAGACCTTCCAGCAGCGCCGGCCCGTGCGCTCCACCCGAGGAGAACCACTCGCAGCGTCTCCATTGGCAACATTCATGCCGAGTGGATTCGCGCGAAATGCGGCGCATGCGTGTCGTCGAACGCCCGATCTGGCCGAGTTCACCCGTGGTCGCTGCCCAGCACCTGGGCAGCGGCGCGATCAGCGCGGCAGGCGGATCAGCGCTTCCTGGGCCACGGACGCGAACCGGACGCCGTCGGCCGTGTAGAGGCCGCCGAAGATCAGCGCGTGGGCCGCGTGTGCGGCCGGGCTCTCGGACGCGTAGAGCATCCAGCTCTCGTCGAGCATGAACCCGTCGCGCGCGATCGGCCGGTGGATCCAGACCGCGTGGTCGAGGCTCGCCGACATCCGCTTGCCCCACGGCAGACCGTGCGCGCGCGCGGCGGTGGACAAGAGCGTCCGGTCGGTCAAGTAGACCAACACCGCGACGTGTACGACCGGATCTGGCGGCAATGCGCCCTTCACGCGGATCCAGTTGCGCTGGCGCGGCTCGTAGCGCTTATCGGGGTCGTCGAAGTCGTAGCCGTCGCCGAGGCGCACCTCGACGGCACTCTCGCGCGCTGCGTCGGGCAGTTTCAGCGCGCGCGCACGCAGCACCTCCCAGTCTTCGAGGCTGTCGGGAGATGGGGCGTCGGGCATCGCATCCTGGTGCGAGATGCCCAGTTCGGGGTCGGCGAAGCTGGCGGCGAGGTTGAAGATTGCCTCGCCGCCCTGGTGCGCGACGACGTTGCGCGTGGTGAAGGTCTTGCCGTCGCGGATCCGGTTGACGACGAAGCGGATCGGCAGGTCGTGGCGGCCGGGGCGCAGGAAGTAGGCGTGCAGCGAGTGGAGCGGACGGTCGCTCTCGACGGTGCGGTATGCCGCCACGACAGACTGGGCGGCCACCATCCCGCCGAACAGACGGCCCTCGCCGGGGCCCGGATCGCCGAGGTAGAGATCGCGATCGAGCGCCTCGAGCTCGAGGCACTCGAGCAGCTGTGCGAGCGGCGAGGACGTAGCACTCACGCGGAACGTCCGAGCGCGTCCCGCACCAGAGCGAGCCGATCGTTGCCGAAGTACATGTCGTCCCGGTTCACGAACATCGTCGGCGATCCGAAGCCGCCGCGAGCGATCAGCTCTTCGGTGTTCGCGCGTAGCTTCGCCTTGTACGCCGGGTCGGCGATCTTCGCGAAGAACTCGCCGCGAGCGAGGCCCACCCGCGCGACCACCGCCTCGAGCACCGCGTCCTGCGAGATGTCGGCGAGGTCGCCCCAGTAGGCCTCGAACACCGCGCGCGCGTAGGCGGGGAGGCAATCGCGGTCGAGCGCGACGAACGCGCCGCGCATCGCCTTCACGCTGTTCACCGGGAAGACCGGCGGCATGCCGATCGCGAGGCCGTACGAACGCGCCCAGTCGGCGAGATCCTTGCCGTAGTAGCGCGCCTTCGCCGGCACCGGTGCCTGACGCGCCTCGTACACCGACGGGTTCACGCTGTTGAAGACGCCGCCGACCAGGAACGGGCGCCAGGCGAGCTCGGCCCGCGCCTCCCGGGCCACATCTTCGATCTTGTGGAACGCGAGGTAGGTCCAGGGGCTCGAGCAGTCGAAGAAGAATTCGAGGGTGGCCATGGGGTCTCCGGTGACTCCGGGGTATACCACGGAGCGATCAACAGTTCCGAGCTCACCCTGGAGAAGCGCTTGACCTAGCAGCGAGCGCGCGCTCGTAGATCGCGACGTGCCGTTCCGCCACGCGCGCCCAGTCGAGCGCGTCGGCCGACTCCGCGACGCCCGGCGGCAGCGGCGAATCGAGCGCCAGAAGCACCTTCGCCGCCAGGTCGGTCGGATCGCCCGCCAGCGCGAGCCAGCCGTTGCGCCCGTGCACGACCCGATCGGGAACCCCGCCCGCATCGGTCGCCACCAGGCGCGCGCCCGCGGCGAGCGCCTCGAGCGCGGCGCTCGGCAGGCCCTCCGCCTGGCCGCGGCGATCCACGATCGATGGCACGATCGCCACCCGGCACGCCTGGAGATGGGCCGCTACCCGCGTGCGATCGACGCGTCCCGCGAAGCGCACCCACGGGTCGAGACCCAGCTCGCGCGCGGTACGGCCCAGCTCGGACGCGAGCGGTCCGTCGCCGAGCGCGACCAGGCCGAGTCCGGGGTGCCGTTCGCGCACCCGCGGCAGCGCGCGCAGCAGCACGTCGAGCCCCTTCTGCGCGACGAAACGCCCGACGAAGAGCAGGAAGCCGCCCGGAAACGGCGCCTCCACGCGGCAGGCCGCTGGCGACCGGAAGTGAGCCGTGTCCACGCCCATCGGCAGCACGCACGCGCCCGACGGACGGCCCAGCACGCGATCGAGGTTCTCGCGCACGTTGTTCGCCACGGCCAGCACCGCGTCGCTGCGCGCGCAGATCCATTCCGTGAGTGCACGGGAGCCCGGCAGCCACGGCAGCAAGTATGAGTCGCCGCCGTGAAGGGTCGTGACGTGCGCAAAGCGGCGCTCGCGGCCGCGCGCCCACGCGGCGGCGAGCCCCTGCGGCAGGATCCCATGCGAGTGCACCACGTCACTCTGCAGCTCCCGCGCCAGCGCCCGCAGCGCGTGCGCCTCGGCCGCGAGGAAGCACGGCACCTGCAGCAGGGCAAGCGGCGATCGGCGCAGGTTCTCGGCCATCCCGTCGCCGTAGGCGAGGCACTGCCGGTCGCGCGGGAGGAAGTAGCCGAAGCGCCGGATCTCGAGATCGCCCCAGCGTTCGCGCGCGGCGGAGCCCGGCGCCGCCGGCGCGACAACCGTCACACTCACGTGTCGGAGCAACGCCTGGCAGAAGTCGAGCGCGAAGCGCGGCCCGCCGTCGTCCGGGTGCAGCGGGAACGTGCTGGCGGCGACCAGCACGCGCATGGCGTCGCGCACGCCGCGTACGCGATCAGCGCGGAGCCGCGCCGAACGCCGCGCCGAGCGCGTCCAGCGCGGCGTGCTCTTCGGCCGAGACGTTGGGCGTCGCGTCGAGGAAACCGCCGGCCGCGCTCGCCACCGCCCATGCGCGCCCGATCACCTTCTCGCGCAGACTGGCCCGCTCACGGGCGGTGAGCGCCTTCGCGATCGCCGCGATGAACTCGCGCCAGATCACGACGATCTCGGACGCCGGGCGTTCGAGCGTCCACAGCTCGAGCAGGCGATAGCTCGCGCTCGCCGGGGCGATGCCGCTGGTGGCCGCGCCGGCGAGCACGGCCTGCCGCTCCTTCGCGTGCATCACGCCGTCGGCCCACGCCGTCTCGATCAGCGGAATCAAGGTCAGTGCGGCCAGTGTTTCGGGGCGGATCCCGAGCTCGGCGAGGCGGGAGAGCAGTTCCGGGTCGTCGATGCCGGTGGCGCGGCCGAGCGCGCCGGTGGCTGCGGCCTCCTCCGCCGCGAGCGCCTGACGGAAGGCGGCGACGTCTTCCTTGTAGAAGGCGGCCTCGATCGAGCGAGCGAAGCGTTCGAGTGCATCCGTAGCCATGGCCCGCGCATGATAACCACTCGGTGCTCGCGAAGTCGAGATTGCGCGTCGCCGGCCCCCGGACCAGAATCGCCGGCATGCCGCGCATCGCCAGGGCTCTGTCGCCGATCTTCGCCGCTCTCGGGCTCGTCGCTTGCGCGCCACCGGTCGAGGTTCCCGCCGGCGGACCGATCGCCGGCTGGCCCGAGTACGGCGGAACGGCGGGCGGCACGCGCCATTCACCGCTCACGCAGATCACGCCCGAGAACGTGCGCGGGCTCGAGGTGGCCTGGACCCATCACCACGGCGACATCGAAGACGGCTCGAGCGGCATCGGTGTGCGTTCGAGCTTCCAGGCGACGCCGATCCTGGTGGACGACACGCTCTACTTCTGCACGGCCTTCAACCGCGTGATCGCGCTCGACGCGGAGAGCGGCGCGGAGCGCTGGTCGTACGACCCGCACGCGGCGCGCGACGGCGCTTACAACCTGAACTGCCGCGGCGTATCGTCATGGCTCGATTCGCGCGCTCCGGAGGGCGTGAGCTGCCGCAGGCGCATCTTCACCGGCACGCTCGATGCGCGCCTGATCGCGCTCGACGCCGAGACCGGGAAGCCGTGCGCCGGCTTCGGCGAGCGCGGCATCGTGGACCTGCGCGAGGGAATCGGCGACACGCAGCCGGGTGAGTACGGGATGACCTCGCCGCCGGTCCTGCTCGGCGACCGCGTGGTCACCGGCGCGCTGGTGCTCGACAACCGGCGCACCGACTCGCCGAGCGGCGTGGTGCGCGCGTGGGACGCGCGCAGCGGCGCGCGACTGTGGGCGTGGGATCCCGTGCCGCCGGGAAGCCCGACCACGCCTGGCGCACCGGGCGGCGGGCAGCGCTACCGCCGCGGCACCGCCAACGCGTGGACGCCGTTCGCCACCGATCCCGCACTCGATCTCGTCTACGTCCCCACCGGCAACACGTCGCCCGACTACTACGGAGGCCAACGCCACGGGCTCGACTTCTACGCGAGCTCGATCGTCGCGCTCGACGGCCGCACCGGCGTCGTGCGCTGGCACTTCCGCACCGTCCACCACGACCTGTGGGACTACGACGTGCCCTCGCAGCCGGTGTTCGTCGACTTCGCCAGGAACGGAGCGATCGTGCCGGCGCTGATCCTGGCGACGAAGATGGGCCACCTCTTCTTCCTCGACCGGCGCAGCGGCGAGCCGCTGTTCCCGGTCGAGGAACGCGTCGTGCCGCAGCGCGGTGTCGCCGGCGAGACACTCTCGCCGACACAGCCCTTCCCGCTGCGGCCCGCACCGCTCCACCCGGCGACGCTGACACCCGACGACGCGTTCGGCTTCACGCCCTGGGATCGCGGCAAGTGCCGCGAGCTGATCGCCGCCGCGCGCTCGGAGGGCATCTTCACGCCGCCCTCGCTCGAAGGGACGATCCAGTACCCGGGGATGGTTGGCGGAGCCAACTGGGGAAGCGGCGCGGTCGACCCGCAGCGCGGCGTCTTCATCATCAACACGATGCGCCTCGCGACCTACATCCGCCTGGTGCCGCGCGCGGAGTACGAGCAGCAGTTTCCCGACGGCCCACCCGCATTCGGCTTCGAGCCGCAGGAAGGCACGCCCTACGCGCTCCAGCGTCATTTTCTGTTGTCGCCTCTGAACGCGCCGTGCAACCCGCCGCCGTGGGGGACACTGGCGGCGATCGACGTCGCCACCGGCGAGAAGCGCTGGGAGATCCCGCTCGGCACGACGCGCGATCTCGCCCCGTTCCCGATCTGGCTCTTCGCACCGAAGGGTGTGCCGAACATCGGCGGCCCGATCACGACGGCGAGTGGCTTGACCTTCATCGGCGCCACCACCGACCGCTACCTGCGCGCGTTCGCCACCGAGACCGGCGAAGAGCTGTGGCGCGCGCGACTGCCTGCGACGGCCCACGCCACGCCGATGACCTACCGCCTGCGCGAGGCCGGCCGGCAGTTCGTCGTCGTGGCGGCGGGTGGGCACGGACTGATCCCGAGCGAGCCGGGCGACGCGCTGATCGCGTTCGCGCTGCCGTGAGTGGAACGCTCCCGGATCGTTCCGGACGTGGCAGGGTGCCCCATCCGGCTCGTGCGGAATTTTTCGCTTCAACGCGCGCGCGAGTTGTGCTCTGATAGAGGGCGTCATGCAGACGATCGCGCTTCGCAAGTGGGCGGTCGACACCGAGCCCGACCTGACGCGCGAGGCCTACGCGCAGATCGACTGCGGCGGCGCCGAAGACTGTGGCTGCGAGGCCTGCTTCAACTTCGCGACGGCCCGCCATCTGGTCTACAGCGCCGAGGTGCTCGAGTTCCTCGAATGGCTGGGCATTGACCCGCAGCTCGAGGCGTCCGCGCGTCACGAAGCGCGGCTCGCGACCGGCGATCACACCTACAGGGTGAGCTTCTACTTGGTGGGGCGCATCGCGCAGGGTCCAGCGACGCCGGTTGCGCGCCGGCGCGGCAGGGTGTGCGAATCGCTGGAGCGCGCCGGCGACGTGGAGGTCGGCTTCTGCGCCGACGCGTCGGAAGCTCCCGACGCGTTCCGCGGCCTCCCGTGCGTGTGCCTCGAGATGCGCGTCGTGGCGCCGTGGGTGGCGAACGACCCCGAGCCCAACTGACCCCCTAGACTCTCGAGCGCGCCCGCACACGGAGGCCCCGATGACCACCGATCTCCAGATGCTCGTCTACTCCTCGCTGCTCCTGGTCGCGCAATCGATCAGCGTGCTGATCCCCGGCGTCCTCACCGCGGGCCTCGGCTGGGGGTTCGGGAACCGCGACCAGGCCCCCACGCTGCCGGCCTGGGGCGAGCGCGCCGGACGGGCGCAGCGCAACATGCTGGAGAACCTGATCCCATTCGCCGCGCTCGTCCTCGCCGCCCACGCGGCCGGCGTCGCGGGCGAGGAAACGGCGCGCGGCGCCACGCTCTTCTTCTGGGGCCGCCTCGCCCACGCCGCGATCTACATCGCGGGCATCCCGTATCTGCGCACGGTGGCGTTCGTGGTCGCGATCGGGGGGATGTTCGACATCGCCAGGGCGCTGCTGGCATAATCGCGCTCCGCAGATCTACCCCCTGGAGGTCTCCCTTGGTGATCCGCGCTGGCACCAGCGGCTACTCGTACAAGGAGTGGAAGGGCTCCTTCTACCCCGCGAAGCTCGCGCCCTCCGCGATGCTCGCCTACTACGCCGAGCGCCTGCCCGCCGTCGAGATCAACAACACCTTCTATCACATGCCCAAGCGCGAGGTGGTGGCGGGCTGGGCGAGTCAGGTGCCCGCGACCTTCCGCTTCGCGGTGAAGGTGAGCCAGCGCATCACGCACCGTAAGCGCCTGAAGGAAGTCGAGGACGAGCTCGACTATCTGCTCGATCAGCTCGAGCCGATGGGCGATCGACTGGGCCTCTTGCTCGTGCAGCTGCCGCCGAACCTGCGCCAGGACCTCGCGCGCGTCGAGCGCTTCCTCGACCACCTGGCCGGGCGTGCGCGCGCCGCGTTCGAGTTCCGCCACGAGTCCTGGCTCGACGACGCGGTGTTCGCGTGTCTGCGCGCTCGCGGCGCGGCGCTGGTCGCGTCGGAGAGCGACGACGGTGCAGCGACCCTCCAGCCGACCGCCCCGTTCGGATACCTGCGGCTGTGCCGCAGCGAGTACGGCGCGCGCGACCTCGGCGCGTGGGTCGAGCGCCTGCGTCCGTTGGCCTGGGACGACGCCTACGTGTTCTTCAAGCACGAGCAGGCGGGTCCGGCGCTGGCCGAGGAGTTCAACGCGCTCGCTGGCCACTGCCGCGCGGTCGGCGTGCGCCGCGGCGATCGTGCGGACGAGCGCGAGGCCGGATGAGTCGCCGCAGATCCCTGCTGCTCGCGATAGGGATGATCGCCGCCGGTGCGTCGAGCGCGCGCGCAGAGAACCTCGACTGGCCGGCGCTCGAGGACGAGGCGGTGCGCCTCCTCTCCCGCTACCTCCAGCTCGACACCAGCAACCCGCCGGGCAACGAGCGGCTCGGAGCCGACTTCTTCCACGCGCTGTTCGAGAAGGAAGGGATCGAGTCGCAGATCTTCGAGTCGGCGCCGGGAAGGGCCAACATCGTCGCTCGGCTGCCGGGCGACGGATCGAAGCCCTCGGTTGTGCTGATGCACCACATGGACGTCGTGCCCGCCGACGCGCGCTTCTGGAAAGCGAAACCGTTCGGCGGAGAGATCCGCGACGGCTACCTGTGGGGGCGCGGCGCGCTCGACGTGAAGGGTATGGGGATCACCAATGCGATCACGCTGCTGGCGTTGAACCGCGAGCAGGCGTCCCTGCAGAGCGACGTCGTCTTCCTCGGCGTGGCCGACGAAGAGGCCGGCGGCGCGCTCGGCGCGGGCTTCATGGCCGAGCAGCATTTCGAGCTGTTCGCGAACGCGGGCGTGGTGCTGAACGAGGGCGGCTTCATCGCGATCGACGCGGCCGGGGCCGTCCGCTACTACGCGGTGGAAACGGCACAGAAGATTCCGCTGTGGCTGCGCCTCACCGCCACCGGCACCCCCGGCCACGGCTCGCTGCCGCGACCCGATACGGCGCCGGTCCGGCTCGTCGCCGCGCTCGCCCGGATCACGGCCTACCAGACACCGCTGCGTGTGGTTCCCGAGCTGCAGCGCTTCTACGCCGACACCGCACACCTCGAGACCGGACCGCTTCGCGAGCGGCTGCGCGACGTGAAGGCGGCGCTCGAAGACCCCGCGTTCGCCGCCGAGTTCACCGCGAAACCGCGCCAGAATGCGCAGGTCCGGAACACGATCTCGGTGACCGTGCTGTCGAGCGGGAACAAGACCAACGTGATTCCCCCGCAGGCCACCGCCGAGCTCGACATCCGGCTGCTGCCCGACCAGGATCCGCAGGCCTTCCTCGCGGAGCTGAAACGCGTGATCGACGACGAGTCGATCGCGATCGAGACGATCCTCAGCTTCCCGCCCGCATCGTCGCCGGCGGACCACGAGCTATTCGCCGCGCTGCGCGAGATCGCCGAGCGCCGCCATCCGGGAGCCGTGGTGGCCAGCCCGGTCGCGACGGGCTTCACCGACTGTCACTACTTCCGCGAGCGCGGCATCCCCTGCTACGGCTTCACGCCGTTCGAGGCCAGCGACCGCGACGTCACGCTCGTCCACGGCAACGACGAGCGGATCTCACTCGCCAACGTGAAGTCGGGCGCGCGGCTCTCCTACGAGCTCGTGTCGCGCCTGGCGGGCCGGCAGCCGCTCGACCCAGTCGGCGCGAACATCGCGCGGAGTCGGGCGAAGCCCCGATAGGGCCGATCCCTCCGTTCAGCGCCGGTTCGGATCTTCCACGCCGTACAGCCGCGCCATCAGCTGGGAGACGAGGCCTCCGACCGGCAGCGACACTTCCGCCTCGCGCGCCAGGCTCATCACCCAGGCCAGGTCCTTCTCGGCGATCGTCATGTGCGACCGCATCAGCGCCTGCACCCCGTCGGACTTGCGCGCCGCTTCCGGCAGCTTCAGGCCGTTGAGATAGGCGATCATCAGCGGCGTGATCTGCCCGTTCGCCTGGCCCGCCTCCTCCAGCACTTCCTGGCGCAGCCCGATCGCGCGCGCCAGCTGGAACGACTCGAACGCCGCCGCCCACTGGATGTAGGTAACGAGGTTGATGCAGAGCTTCAGCTTCGCGCCGCTCCCGAGCTCGCCCGCGTGGATGATCTTGCTCGAGCTGCACTCGAGCACCGGGCGCGCCTTCTCGAGCGCCTCCGCGTCGCCGCCCACCATGTAGGTGATCTGCTTCTGCTGCGCGCGCACCGCGCCGCCGGTGACGCACGCGTCGATCACCGAGACGCCGAGCGGCTTCGCCGCAAGCGCCAGCTCGACCGCCGTGCTCGGCAGGATCGTGCTGTGGATCGCGATCACCGCGCCGGGCTTCACCCCGGCGAGCAGCCCCGATTCGCCGTACGCGACCGCGCGCACGTGATCGTCGGCCGGAACGCAGATGCCGATCACGTCCGAGCGCTCGCCCACCTCGCGTGGCGTTGCGGCGGCTCGCGCGCCACCGGCGACCAGCTCGCGCACGGGCGCCTCCGCGATGTCGTAGACCGTGGTCTCGAAGCCCGCCGGCGCCAGATGCGCGGCAATTGGCTTGCCCTGATTTCCCAGCCCGATGAACCCGGCGCGAATTCCCACGATGCGTCCTCCGCTCGGAAAGGAGTGTGATGCTACCCGATATTACATTGCATCCGCTATGTAAATAATCTACCGTGCGGCGAGGTCGCAGCAAGGAGTACCCGAAGTGAAGTTCGACGGTATCGACGGGAAGGTGGCGATCGTCACCGGCGCCGGCGGCGGCATCGGCGAGGCCTACGCGGTGGGGCTGGCCGCCCAGGGCGCGCGCGTGGTCGTGGCCGAGATCCAGAAGCAGAACGGCGAGCGCGTCGCCGAGCAGATCCGCGCGACCGGCGCCGAGGCGCTGTTCCTCGAGGTGGACGTCGGTTCGCCCGAGTCGACCCGCGCGATGGCCGAACGCACCGCCGACGCGTTCGGCGGCGTCGACTACCTGGTGAACAACGCCGCGATCTTCGGCGACATGAAGCTCGACGCGCTCCTGCGCGTAGATTGGGACTACTATCAGCGCTTCATGAACGTGAACATGAACGGGGCGCTCTTGTGCACGCGCGCCTGCTTCCGCTCGATGCGCGGGCGCGGCGGCGGCGCGATCGTGAACCAGTCTTCGACCGCGTCGTGGATGGGCGCCGGCTACTACGGCCTCGCCAAGCTCGGCATCAACGGGCTGACCCAGTGCCTGTCGCGGGAGCTCGGCCCGATGGGCATCCGCGTGAACGCGATCGCCCCGGGCCCCACCGACACACCGGCCCTGAAGAGCACCGCGGGCGAGTTCGCGAAGCAGCTCGTCGCGCAGCTACCGCTCAGCCGCCTCGGCCAGCCCGAAGACATGGTCCAGGCCTGTCTGTTCCTGCTCTCCGACGCCGCGTCCTGGATCACCGGGCAGATCGTGAACGTGGACGGCGGCCAGATCTCCCGTCCCTGACGAAGACCCCCTCGAAAGGAGCCTCGCGATGGCGCTCGCCCCGCTCGCACCCGAGACCCGCAACCTGATCGACGGCCAGCTCGTCCCGGCGAGCAACGGCAACACCTTCGACAACGTGAGCCCCTCCACCGAAGAGGTGCTGGGCACCGTCGCCGACGGCACCAAGGACGACATGCTCCGCGCGGTGGCCGCGGCGCGGCGCGCGTTCGACGAGACGAGCTGGTCCACCGACCACGCGTTCCGCGCGAAGTGCGTGCGCCAGCTCTACGAGGGCCTCGTGGCCGAGAAGGAGCAGTTCCGCTCGATCGTCGTGCACGAAGCGGGCGCGCCGGTGTCGCTGACCGGCTACATGCACGTCGACGATCCGATCGAGATGATGGCCTACTGGGCAGACAAGGCGTCTTCCTACCCGTACGAGCGGCGGATGAAGGACGTGCCGTTCCTCGGCCGCCAGCAGGGGCGGATCCTGCGCCGCGAGGCAACCGGCGTGGTCGGGGCGATCACGCCGTGGAACGTACCGGTGTACCTGAACATCGCGAAGATCGGGCCTGCCCTGGCATCGGGCTGCACGATCGTGCTGAAGCCGGCGCCCGACACATCCTGGTCGGCAACCCACATCGGCAAGGTGATCACCGAACGCACGGATCTTCCGCCCGGTGTGGTCAACATCGTCGCGTCGTCGGATCACCTCACCGGAGAGATCCTCTCCTCGGACCCGCGCATCGACCTCGTCACCTTCACCGGCTCGACCGCGACTGGCCGGCGGATCATGGAGTGCGCGTCGCCGACGCTGAAGAAGGTGTTCCTCGAGCTCGGCGGCAAGTCGGCCAACATCGCGCTCGACGACGCCGACTTCGCGGCGGTGCTGCCCGCCGCGTCGTTCACGTGCACGCACGGTGGCCAGGGCTGTGCGATCACCACGCGCCTCTTGCTGCCGCGCTCCCGCTACGACGAAGGACTCGCGCTGGTGAAGAAGGCGTTCGAGAGCTGGAACTACGGCGACCCGACCAACCCCGCCAACTTCCAGGGCCCGCAGGTGAGCCGGCGCCAGCAGGAGCGCGTGCTGGGCTACATCGAGAAGGGGAAGAAGGAAGGCGCGCGCGTGGTGGTCGGCGGTGGCGCGCCGAAACACCTGAAGAAGGGGTTCTACGTCGAGCCGACGCTGTTCGCTGACGTCGACCCCGACGCGACGATCGCGCAGGAGGAGATCTTCGGCCCGGTGCTGTGCGTGATTCCGTACGACGACGACGACGACGCGGTGCGGATCGCGAACAACTCGGCGTATGGCCTCTCGGGCTCCGTCAGCTCGGGCAGCGAGGAACGCGCGCTCGCGGTGGCGCGGCGCATCCGCACCGGCACGATCGGCGTGAACGGATCGCAGTGGTTCCACGTCGACACGCCGTTCGGCGGCTACAAGCAGAGCGGCCTCGGGCGCGAGAACGGCGAGCAGGGCTTCGAGGAGTACCTCGAGACGAAGGTGATCGGCGTCTCGGCTCAGGGCTCGTAGGAGGCGCCGGCGTGAGGTCTGCGGCGCGCGTCTATGATCCGTTCTCGTACGAGATCGACGAGGATCCGTATCCGGTCTACCGCTGGATGCGCGACGAGGCGCCGCTCTACTACAACGAGCAGCACGATTTCTACGCGCTGACGCGCTTCTCGGACAATCTGGACGCGTTCATCGACAAGGACGCGTACACCTCGACGTGGTCGACCAGCCTCGAGTTCATGGACCAGCCGCATCCGGGGTCCGGCTTGATGATCTGGATGGACCCGCCCGAGCACAACCGCTACCGCGGGCTGGTGAGCAAGGCGTTCACGCCGCGGCGCATCGCCGACCTGGAGCCCCGGATCCGCGCGATTGCCACCGGCCATCTCGACGCGCTCGTCGGCCGCGACCGCTTCGACGTGGTGGTGGAGTTCACCGCGCGGCTGCCGATGGACGTGATCAGCTCGCTGCTCGGGATTCCCGAAGCGGATCGCCGCTGGGTGCAGGAGGGCTCGAACGCGATGCTGCACCGCGACGCGGGCAGCCCGTTGCCGCGACCCGAGGCGCTCGAAGCTCAGCAGAAGGTGCTCGCATACTTCGACGCGCAGATCGCCGAGCGACGCGCGCGCCCGCGCGACGACATGATGACGCTGCTGACGCAGGTCGAATGGCAGGACGACGACGGCACGGTGTCGCGCCTTTCGGACAGCGACATCCGCCAGTTCCTGATGCTGCTCGCGACCGCCGGCAACGAGACCGTCACGAAGCTGCTGGCTACCGCCTACTACGAGCTGTGGCGCAACCCGGACGAGCGCGCGCGGCTGGTCGAAGACCCGAGGCGGATCCGCAACGCGGTCGAAGAGGTGCTGCGCTTCGACCCGCCGTCCCAGTACCAGGGACGCGTCACGACGCGCGACGTCACGTTACACGGCCAGACGATCCCGAAGCACTCGCGCGTGCTCTTGATCAACGGCGCGACCGGCCGCGACGAGCGCAAGTTCCGCGATCCCGACCGCTTCGAAGTGGGCCGCGAGATCGACGTGCACCTCGGCCTCGGCTACGGCCGCCACCTCTGCCTCGGCGCATCGCTTGCGCGCCTCGAGGCGCGCGTCGCGATCGAGGAGCTGCTCGCGCGCTTTCCCGTCTACGAGATCCCCGCCGGCGGCATCGAGCGCATGCACTCGAGCAACGTGCGGGGGCTCTCGGGATTGGTGCTGGAGCCGGTCAGCGCGCGCTGAGCGTGGGACCCGTCTCGTCGCGCGAGAGGTCCCAGGCCACCGCCAGGCTCAGGTCATCCTGGGCCGCCGCCTCGCCGGACTCGGCGTACCCAAGCAGGACGATGCCACCGGTCGCCAGCCCGGCGTCGCTGTACCCGAGGCCGCCGGTCGGGAGGAGTGACGCCTCGGCAACCGCCGCCAGGCTCTGGGAACCGGTCTCGATTCCCTGAGCCACGGAATCCACTGGCGCCATCATTTCACAGGGGCTGTACCCGCCCGATCCCTGCGTGTCCGCGGGGCAGAGCGAACCCCCGCGAGCGGTGGCTTGGGTGAGCGCAACACCCAGCACCGTCAGACAAGACAGCAGCACCCGTCGACGATCGATTTGCACGGCCAGCGCCTCCCAGGGTCTTCTTCACCCCCGTCTGAGGATGTGGCCGTGGCGCGGGGCTGGTGGCAAACAGATTCGGAGATTCGGGGGTCGTTGGCGTCTTGCTGGGTTCGACCCAGCCATCGGGAACGCTGTCAGGCGTAAAAGCCCAGGAGTTTCAACTCGATCCGGGCTTCCCAGTATCTCGCTGGGCTGGTCCACCGCCGAGCGGTAACCTGCCGGCTTGGCGGTCCGGCAGAGATCTCTCGAATCGCTCGTCTCGTGCTCGCCCGAGGTGATGAGCGGCACGCCCGTGTTCCACGGGACGCGAGTTCCCGTCAAGAACCTGCTCGACTATCTCGCGGCTGGCGACTCGCTCGATGACTTCCTGGCCCAGTTCCCTACCGTGAAGCGAGAGCAGACGATCGCTCTTCTAGCGTTCGCGGAAGAGCTCATCCTCGCGAGGCTCGGTGAAGCTTCTCCTCGATGAGTCACTTCCCCAGGATCTGCGGCTCTACCTCTCCTCAGAGCATGAGGCTGTCACCGTACCCTTCCGCGGGTGGGCGTCGGAGAAGAACGGGGAGCTGCTGCGGCTCGCCAGCGCGGAGTTCGACGTCTTCATCACAGCCGACCAGAGCCTGGAGCACCAGCAGAACGTCTCCCAGTTCGATATCGCCGTGGTCGTTCTGGCGACTTGGTTGTCATACCGGTTGTTGCCGCCCGAGGACTGTTCGTCGAGGACGTCATCCTGAAGGGAGAGGATCTCGGCCACGATCTCGCGGACTTCCGCGGGGCGCCCCGAGCCCCCGAGACGCTTGAGTGCCGCGTGGACAGGTCCGATGTAGCGAACGAAGTTCGGACCGCTCAAGCCGGCTCCGGCAACCCGTACAGATCGACCGCGTTCAAGCCGAAGATGCGGTCCTGCGCCGACTGCGGAAGACCGACCATCTGCTCGCGCAGCTCGTCGACGACGCCCGGGATCTTCGCGTCGGGGTGCGGGTAGTCGCTGGCCCAGATGATGCGATCGGCGCCGACGAGAGGGCTCTCCGCGGTGAGGCGCAGCGTGCTCTCGTCGGGGTCGAACGAGATCCAGCACTGGCGCTTGAAGTACTCGGACGGCTTCATCTTGAGCTGCGGCACCTCCCACCGGAAGATCTCGTAGTGGTGGTCGAGCCGTTCGAGGATCGGGACGATCCAGCCGCCGTTCGCCTCCAGGAAGATGCAGCGCAGGCGCGGGAAGCGCTCGAGCACGCCGCCGCAGATCAGCATCGTCAATGCGATCTGCATGTCGAACACGTTGCCGAGCGCCTGGGTGAAGAAGATGTTCTTGTTGCCGTAGGTGCCGTCGGCGATGCGATCGGCGTCGGCCGTCATCTCCATGATCGACTTAGCGCCGGGTGCGACAAACTCGTGCAGACCGAGCTGGCGCACGGCGCCCGGCATGTCGGGCATCAGATAGGGATGGAAGCCGACCGCGAGATCGAGATCCTGTAGCGCGGCCCACAGCCGATCGTAGGAGGCGTCGCAGAACCAGGTGCCCTCGCGGTTCGCGTTCGGGCGCAGGAACACGCCGACGTGTCCGAGCTTGCGCGCGTCCTCGGTGATCCGGATGCAGCGCTCGAGATCGGTCTGCGGCGCAGCGGCGATCCCGAACAGGCGCGTCGGAGCCTCGCTGCAGTAGTCCGCAACCCATTGGTTGTAGGCGCGCGCTTGCGCCTCGGCGAAGTCGAGGTCGGGGCGGCTCGAGATGCCGAGAAACTGGGTCGGGTAGACCACCGCCTGCTCGATGTCGTCGGTTGCCATCTCGATCAGGCGCCGCGCCGGGTCGAACGCGCCGGTGCGGATGTCCGAGTAGCGCATCTCGCCCTTGAGCGCGCGCTGCCGGTCTTCGAGCGTCATCCCGCCGGCGCCCGCGAGCGACATGCGGTTCGCGTACATCTTGAGGTCGTCGTAGTAGCACCACTCTGTCCCGTGCGCGTCGGTCTCGACGTGGAAGCAGCGCTGCTTGTAGCGCTCGGGCATGTACTCGAGCATCGCGGTCGGGTGCTCGAGCACGTGGCCATCGGCGTCGACGATGCGGGGACGGGCGTCGGAGATGGTGGGCATGAGTGATTCCTCGGCGTGGTGACCAGTGCCCGCCGATCGTACCATGCCGCCAAAGGAGACCGACATGGTAAACCCCAGCCGTAGACCGCTGCGTGTGATCCAATGGGCGACCGGGAATGCGGGGCGCAACGCCGTGCGCGGCATCGTGCGCCACCCCGACCTCGAGCTGGTAGGTCTCCACGCGCACTCGCCCGCGAAGCAGGGCGTGGACGCAGCCGAGCTGTGCGGGCTCTCCGAGCCCACCGGCGTGCGCGCCACCGACGACGTCGACGCGCTGCTCGCGCTCGACGCAGACTGCGTCTGCTACATGGCGCAGGGCGAGACGCGGATCCGCGAGACGATCGACGACCTGACGCGCATCCTGCGCTCGGGGAAGAACGTCGTGAACACTTCGCTGGTGTCGCTCTGTTACCCATCCTTTTCGCCGAAGCTGCGCGACGCGCTGCAGAAGGCGTGCGAAGACGGCGGCACCACCTTCTACACCTCGGGCTTCGATCCGGGCTGGTCGGGCGACGTGATCCCGCTCGCGCTCGCCGCCACCTGCGAGCGCGTCGACATGATCCGCGTGACCGAGTGCATGGACTACTCCACCTACGAAGACCCCGGCTTCACCGGCGTGTTCTTCGGCTACGGCCGCCCGCTCGACTACGCAGCGCCGCTGCTCCAGCCCGGGATGCTCAAGGGCGGGTGGGGCTGCATGGTGCTCTTGCTCGCCGATGCACTCGGCGTGTCGCTCGACGAGATCCGCGAGGAGCACGAGCGGCTCCCGGCGCCCGAGACCTTCGAGACGGCGATGGGCAAGATCGAGAAGGGCACCTGCGCCGGCGTGCGCTTCGAGGTGCAGGGGATCGTCGACGGGAAGCCCGCACTGGTGGCGGCGCACGTGAATCGCTTGCGCCAGGACATCGGACCGCAGTGGGACCGCCTGTCGGGCAGCAAGCACTCGGGCTACAAGATCGAGGTGGTGGGCTCGCCCTCCTTCACGTGCGAGATCGAGCCGGTCGGCGAGGACGGCGACCACAACACCGCCGGCATCCTCGGCACCGCGATGCGCGTCGTGAACGCGATCCCGGTGGTGTGCGCGCACGCGCCGGGCGTCGTGTCGACGCTCGACCTGCCGCTCTTCACCGCGCGCGGGGTCGGGGGTCGCGCGCGCTGAGCCGGCGGGCGATCAGAAGATCGGTGCGAGCGCCAGGCCGGAGCCGACGACCAGCAGGACCGAGACCACCACGCGCAGACCGAAATGGACGATGTTCAGAACCGACATCAGATGACCTCCTTGCTCTTGAGGTAGTTTCGGTTGGGCCCGCCGCCGGGGGGTGTGAAGCGCTTCACACCCCCCGATTTTTTCTCGAGGTAGGCGTTTTGGGCCTGATTTGTCTATGCTGCGAGCCCGCCGATGGTTGCGACGAACGGGCCCGCCGACGCCTCCACGCGCACGCGCATCCTCGCCGCCGCGGCCGAGTGCTTCGCGAAGGAGGGCTACCAGCGCGCGCGGATGGTGGCCGTGGCGGAGCGGGCCGGCGTGTCGCGCGCGGGCCTCTACCTGCACTTCCCGACCAAGGAGGCGCTGCTCGCCGGGCTGAACGAGAGCGTGATCGCGGAGTGGCTGGCGCTCTCGGAGCGCACGCTCTCCGCGGACGGCGGCACGCTGGAGGCGATCGGTGCCTGGATCCGCGAGGGCCTCGCGAGCGAAGCGCAGCTCGCCGGAATGCGGGTCGTGACGGCCGACGAGACGCAGCAGGCGCTGCTGCTCGACCGCGCGGCGACCGAGCAGGCGCTCGAGCATACGCTGCGCATGCTCGCGTCGGTGCTGCGCCGCGGCGTGCGCAGCGGTGAGCTCGCGCGCGACCTCGACGTGCGCGCCACCGCCCAAGGCCTCCAAGCCGTGCTGCTGGGCCTGCTCCGCAATCACGTCTCCGACCGCCCGCTCGTCGACGTGCGCGACGCGCGCCACATCGCGGCGATCGTATCGATGGTGTCGCGGGGCATCGCAAAGACGCGCTGACTAATGCACGCCGCGCGACGCGCCTTCCCAGTACTTCGCGCGCAGCACCTTCTTGTCGGCCTTTCCGACGGCCGTCAGGGGCAGGCTCTCGACCACGTCGATCGTCTTCGGGGCGTACACGGGGCCTTTTTGCTGCTTCACGAGCGCGATCAACGCCGCCGCGTCGATGCGCGCGCCGGGGCGCGCCACCACCACGGCCTTCACCGCCTCGCCCCACTTCTCGTCCGGCACGCCGATCACTGCGACCGAGGACACGCTCGGGTGGGTCGAGAGCACGTCCTCGATCTCGCGCGGGAACACGTTGAAGCCGCCGGAGACGATCATGTCCTTCTTGCGGTCGACGATCGAGAGGAACCCCTCGTCGTCGGATACGGCCATGTCGCCGGTGTGGAGCCAGCCGCCGGCGAGTGCCTCCGCCGTCAGCTCGGGCTGGCGAAAGTAGCCCTTCATCACGCTCGGTCCCTGCAGGCAGATCTCGCCGGCCACGCCGGGCGGCACGCGCTCACCGTTCTCGTTCAGGATCGCCACGCGCACGTTGGGCATCGGCAGGCCGCACGACGCGAGGCGGTCGAGGCGGGTCGGATCGTGATGCGCGCGCCACAGGCTGGTCGCGATGCCGCCGCACTCGGTCTGGCCATAGAGCTGCGCGAACACCGGACCGATCCGCTCGATCCCCTCGACGAGACGCGCTGGTGACATCGGTGACGCGCCGTACATGATCGTCTCGAGGCTCGCGAGGTCCGCAGCGTCGAGACCGGGATGGTCGAGCAGCACGTAGATCATCGTCGGCACCAACAGCGACAGCGTCGCGCGTTCGGCCGCGATGTCGGCGAGCCAGCGCACCGGGTCGAAGCCCCGGTGCAGGACGACCGTGCCGCCGGACAGGAGCGTCGGCGTGATGAGCATGCCCGCCGCGTGCGAGATCGGCGCACAGGCGAGGTAGCGGCGCTCTTTCGGAAGGTCCCAACCCGAGGACACCGCCAGCGCCATCTGCGCGACCGCGCTCTCGGGCAGCTCGGCGGCCTTCGGCACGCCGGTGGTTCCGCCGGTGTAGAGGAGCCAGCTCGTGTCGTCGGGCTCGTTTGGCCCCGGCGCGAGCGGGCCCGCAGAGCTGCCGGCGGCGAGATTCAGCAGGTCCTCGCCGACCCCGGCGGGGCCAAACGTGAATACCGCGTGGAGCGACGGGCAGCTCTCGAGCAGCTCGCCGGCGCGCGCCGCGTAGGCCGGATCGACGCACAGAAAGCGCAGCTCGGCCTCGTTGCACGCATAGCGGTGATCGGCGAGCGATCCCATCGGGTGAAGCGCCGTGTAGCGGCCGCCGGCCACGTTGGTGGCGGTCTGCGACATCCAGACCTCGGGGCGGTTCGGCGACAGCACACCCACGCCCTCGCGGCGCCCGAGGCCGCGCTGCTGGAACAGTGCCGCGAAGCGGCTCACCAGGTCGGCGGCTTCAGCGTACGTCCACGCGCGGCCGTCCTGGCGAAACGCTTCGCGCGCAGGCCAGCGCGCTAGCGCGTTGGCCACCAGCTCGGTGTGGGTGATCGGCCGGTGTAATCTCGAATCAGTCATTCCGTTCCTGCCTCGATCGCCATCCATGCGATCAGATGGATCTCTTCCGTTTCGATGGGCGGCAGTGGTTCGGGCGCATGAAAAGGCTCCGCCCCGATCCGCTCGACCTCCTCGACTAGGTGGCGAGCTCGTTCACCGTTTGTCCGGAACTCCCGCTCCGAGGCCAGTCGCAACAGGTTCTCTTCACGCCGAGGCCAGGGTGACTCGACCGCGTCGAGGCAACGGTGCAGCCGTTCCTGCTCGACGTCCGCCGGCGGGTTCGCGCGCAGAAACGCCGCGACATCCCGGTTGAGCTTCCTGATCTTGGGTTGCAAGTTGGCCGGGTCGGTCTCGAAGGTCCAGGCGTCGAAGATGCTCCGGCGAGCCTTCGCCCAGGACTCGTAGGCCGCCATCGCCATCTCCTCGCTCAGGACCCGCGGCGTCGTTTCGGGGCACTCGAGGAGACGCAGGCACGTTCCGAGCTCGCCGATGATTTCACTCTCGGGCCCGGCCTTATGTGGCACGAACCGAAGGTAGACTCGCCCGCCCACCGTCGCACAGAAGAGGTGTCCAGGGCGCTCTCCCTTCCGCATCCCAGAGCCCGAGCGCCACGGCAGGTCGCGGATCGAGTCTCCGTATCTCTCCAGCGCTCGACGCAGCTCCTGGCGGTATTCCTCGCCGGTCTGGGCTGCCCCCTCGGTTCCACCCGCCTCGTAGATCGAGGCGTCCTCGTGGTGCAGCTTCTCGATCTCCTCGCGCGTCTCGGCGAAGGACTGCTCGCCCGTCGCCCCGTGCTCGATCGGCGTCTCTTCGACGCCCACGGAGGCCGCCGCCTGCGCCAGCTTGCGCCGCACACGCGCCTCCAGGTTCAGAAGGGCGTCGAGCTGCGCATCGGGGAAGAAGGTGCGCAGGAACACCTTGAGATGCGGGCTGCCGATCCGGTCCACCCGGCCGTGGCGTTGCACGAGACGCATCGGATTCCACGGCAGATCGTAGTTCACCACGTTGCGGCACTGTTGGAGGTTCATCCCCTCGGCAAGGACGTCGGTGCACAGGAGGAGATCGAAGCGATCCTCGGTGTTCGGCGGGAGTGCTCCCGTCGATACGGGCGCGAAACCGTGCAGCGCCTTTTGCCGCGCGACGCCGCCGCGCACCTCGGCCCCGCTGACGGAGGCGACGCGACCGCGATACGCGGCGAGGCGTGGACCGCGCTCGATCGCCCCGAGCAGGTGCTCCTCGACCCAGTCGATCGTGTCCTCGTAGTGCGAGAAGACGAGAACCTTGCGCTTCTGGCGCGCGTCCTCCTCGTCGACCGCCTCGTCAGCCGCCTGCTTCGCGATCGCAGCCAGTGTCTCGACGAGCGCCGCGAGCTTCGGGTCGCCCTCGGGGCGGACCCCGACCGCTTGGGCCGCCATCTCCCGGAGAAGTGCCAAGTCTGCCCGCACGTCGGCCCCGATGCGGGCGACGTCGTACTTCGATGACTCTTCGGAGTGCTCGCTCGCCTCGAGGATCTCGTCGATGTCTCCCTCGTCCCCGGCGGCCGATAGCTCCTGGAAGAACTCCTTGCGCACGACCCAGCCGCGGCTGAGCGCTTCGAGAAACGCCTCGTGCTCGCGGATCATGCGACCCACGGTCCGTCGAAACGCCTCCGCGGAGGACTCGAAGCGCTTGAGCAGCGCCGAGCGGAGGAGGCCGACTAGCGCCGTATCCTCGGCGGCAACACCCCCGCCCGCCGGGTAGCGCTCGGGCTGGTAGCGCGCCATCTGCAGGAGTGGATGCCCGTGCCCGGGCATCAGGATCTCCTCGAGGCGCGTGAAAAAGCCCGGGAGCACGGCATCCAGGTCGTAGTCGATCGAGGAGGCGACCGGCTTCGGGAAGCGGATCGGCGACATACGCCCGTCCGGCCCGCGAATCATGTCGCTCGCGTAGTGCTTCTTGATGAAGCGCCGCGTACGCTTGACCGTCGTCGCGTCGATGATCGGGTAGAGCAGGTCTGGGCTCAGATTGAAGGGATCGGCGCGCATTCCATGCTCGAAGCGCTCGCGGATCGAGAGCACGCCGCGGTCGGAGAGCCACGCGTCCTGCTTCATGAAGAAGCGCAGCAGGTGATACAGGTCCCACAGCGAGTTGTTGACGGGCGTGGCGGTGAGCAGCAGCAGGTCGCGGCGCTTTCCGGCGAGCAGCCGCCGCAGGATCGCGGCGCGCTGGGCGGTGTCGGGGTTGCGGTAGTTGTGCGCCTCGTCCACGACGACAAGCGCATAGTCGTCGAGCGGGTTCTTGAGGTGGCCCTTGACTCCGCCGAGCTGGGCGTCGTTCGCCAGCTCCTCGTAGGAGAGGCACTCGACTCCGCGGTCGAAGTCATAGTCGTGAAGAAACCTGTCCCAAGTCGTGTCACGCAGAGAGGCAGGACAGACCAGGAGTACCCGCTGTCGGCGCGCACGGTAGTCGCGAATGATCTCGCCAGCCGTGTACGTCTTCCCCAGGCCAACGCCATCCGCGACCATGGCCCCGCCGTATTTCGCGAGGATCTTGCGCGCCCGCCAGACGCCATGCTTCTGGAACGTGGTGATCGGAATCCTGCCCGTCTCCTTCTCCTCTTCCTCGAGCTCGGAGTGGTAGAGGTGCCAGAGCACCTTGAGATAGACCAGGTAGGGCGGGACCTCGGCCAGCAGCTCTGCGTAGATTGCCGCCAAGTCGAACGAAACCGCATCGCGCCAAAGCGATTCGAACCACTCCTCGACCCGAGCGACGAGCGGGTCCTCGTGGTGGCCGAGCACCAACTCCAGGTTCGTCCGGAGCCCCGCTCGTGTCAGGTTCGCGGACCCGGCCAGGATCCCCCGGTCCACGCCCCGGAAGAGGAACGCCTTCGCGTGCAGGAAGTGCGCCTCGTACCGACGTACCTCGATCCGGCCGGAGCGGAGGAACTCGAGGAGATTTCGGATCGCGCGGTCCTCTTCGAGGTCGAAGGGCAATAGGTCGCGGTCGTGCCTGAGCCCGCGCTCGAGCTGCGCGAGCCCCTGGCCCACGCGGCGGCGCGTGAACTCCGGCTCCGTCGGGTCGTAGGGCGTCCGCCGCGGAAGGAGTGCCTCGGGCGTCGGGTCCGCACCGAGCAAGAGCCGGATACGAGGGACGTGCCGCGCTTCGCGCGAAATCAGCTCCAGCCCCTGCGGGTTGAAGTAGCAGCTCGCCACGCACAGCTCGGCAGGAATCCGGCCCTCGCGCCGCAGCGCCGCGAGGTGCGCTGTGATCGCGCGGGCGAGCGTGTTCCCGTCGCGGTTGTCGACGAAGAGGGGCCTCGAGAGCGAGCCGACCTTCTCGTCCCCCAAGTCTGTCATCGCCGTGACTCCAGCACAAAGCGAGCGCGCTCCCTACGAAGCATCTCGAAGGGCGTCATGCACTTGATGCCGAGACCAATACAGGCGTCGGGGATCTTGATCTTACGCGTCGACGCGGAGGGAATCTCGTGCGTAACCACCGTGTGTGCACCCGCGTGGGCGTGAGCCACGAGGTAGTAATCGGCCACCTGAAGGAACGTGCTCACGGCGCCGAGTTCGTAACGCTGGCTTCTTGCCCAGGTGCTGACCGCGGCCAGCGCGGGGAACACGACGGCGTCCGGCCGGAGAAAGAATCCGGCGCCTCTCACTTCAGCCCAGACCGACAACTCGTCCGCGACTGCCTGAATCTCATCCCCCACCTTCTCGATGCTGAAGAGCCTTCCGGCGGCGTTCTCCAGGACGAGCCACTCCCAGAAGGCCGGGCAGAAGTCGAGCCCGTAGTGAAGGTTCTTGGCGCGGATGAACACGTCCGCGTCGAGGAGATATGCCATCTCAGAGACCGACGCCCAAGCTGTGCCCGAGATCCTGGAACGTGGACATCTTCTTGAGCCCGAGCAGTCGAAACGCCTCCGTGAAAGACGTGTGTCCCTCGAGCGTGCTGACCACCAGGGCGCGAGCAAAGCGCTTGCTCGTCCGAGCGCCGACCGTCAGGTAGAAGTTGCCGCCGCTCCCACCGGGAAGCGCGTGCAGCCGTTCGAGCTCCCGAGCGTACGCCTCCCAGAGCTCCTCGCGCGTGAGGCCACCCGCATCGTGGACGCGGCGCAGGATGACGAGCGTGCTGACCTTGAAACGCCGCGCTAGGCGACCGACCTCAGCCTGCAGCTCGGCGCTCTCGTCGTACTCCTCGCGCAGGACAGCGAGCGGCACGAGCAGCTCGGCCGCAACCCGATTGCACCAACCCTCGACAGCGTGCTCCGGCATCCACGCGGCTTGTGCGTCGGAGACCGCGGACTGCCCGAGCCAGATATGGGCCAGCTCGTGCGCCAGCGTGAACATCTGCGCCGCCTTGGTGTCTGCCCCGTTGATGAAGATCAGCGGGGCTAGATCGTCTGCCATCGCGAAGCCGCGAAACTCCTCCGGATCGAGGCGGCGGCGGTTGTTGTTGAGCACGACGCCGCTGCACATGACGAGGATCCCCAGCGCGTCCGCCTGCTCGATGAAGCGGCGCAGGGCGTCGGTCCAGGTCGGCATTCGGCGGCGCTCCTCGACATCGAAGCCGATCGCTTCACGCATTGCTGCGGCGGCCGCCTCGACGTTGCTCCCGACCTGCGCGGAGCCTACGAACGCGAGCGGCTCTTCACTCGTAGAGCGCGCGAAGTCGCGGTACCACTCCTGGCGCTGCTGACAGATGTAGACGGTGTCGAGCAGGTCGGGACTCGGGTGTCCGACGTGCACGTTATCCACCGTGCGGAAGTCGGGGATCGGGACATTCTCTACCGGCGGCTCTTGGAGGAAGAGGAAGCCGACGGGCGTGTAGGTAACCTTGGCGAAGCTCTCGAGCTGCTTCAGGGTCGGTCGGGCCTCGTCGCGTTCCCAGGCCTCGAGTTTCGGGAATCGTCGAGCGAGCGAGGCGACGCTGAAGCCCGCGCGCTCCCGAGCCCAGCGCAACATCTCGGGTCGGACCTCGACGCGTATCATCGCCGCCGTCCTATCCCTTTCCGTATCGCCAGCGAATCTGGCCGCATTGGCACTGGACCCACGCCGACCCCTCCGCGTTCGCGAACCAGACGCCCTTGCCACACGATGAGCAACCGAAGAACTCGCGAGCCTTCTCGCAGATGTCTATCAGCTTCGTCGCTTCTGGACCTACGAGGTCGAACGTATGTGACGCGCGGTTGGCCCATGAGGTCAGCAGCCGGTCCGCCTGCTCAAACGCGTCGATCGCATCCGTGTGGGTCTCGTAGCTTTCGCTCACCTTCTTCTGAAAGCACTTTTTTCCGTCAGCAACGAAGCGCTCCAGAAACTCGTGCGCCCTGCGCTTGTCGTTTTTGTCGGCGCGCAGGTAGGGCAGTCTGATCTGTAGGCGCTCAGCGATGAGCGCGAGCTCCACGTCCATGATCTTGCGCGCGTCGTTCCCGGCCGAGTCCGGACGCTTCTGGACCTGGGCGCGCGCATCCTCGAACGTCGTCGTCTTGTGCGACCAGCGGATGCCGACGGCCGGAGTCTCATAGGGCAGGAGGGCCTTGAAGCCCCAAATCTTGCCGTCGAGCAGCTGCCGGAGCTCCGTGTACCACTCGCGGTCGTGGGTCAGGATCACCACTTGCCGACCGCTGAACTCCTTCTCCAGCAGCTCGACCATCATGCCGCGGTGGTTTCGGTCCAGGCTGACGACAACGTCGTCGAGGAAGAGCGGCCGATCCTTCTCGGCCCCTCGCTTCGCCATCGCGAGGAAAATGCACAGGCCAAGGCTGTTTCTATAACCCTCGGAGAGGGTGAGCCGCGGGGACTCCTGCTCGATGCCGTGGAACTTCAAGGCGATGTCGATCGCCTTGTCTGCGTCCTCGGGCAGGTAGAGGCGCACATTCTCGATTGGCTCGCCCGGGTGAAGGATGGCCCACATGGCCTGTATATCCGACGAGATTTCGTTGATCACTGTCTGGGAGCGCCGCTTGATCTCCTCGCGTGCGCCCCGAGCCAGGCAAGCGATGAAAGAGACAAGAGCCTCCGCGCGCTCCGCCTCGGCAGCCTGCCCCTCCGCCGCGATCACGGCTTCACCTGTCTCGACTGTCTGCCTGTCGGTTGAGAGCTGCTTGGCGTCAGGCGGGGCGCTCTCGGAGGCGGACACCGCTGCCCCGATCAGTGCGACCAGCTTGTCCTCGATCGCCTTCAGGTGTTCCTCCACGCAAGATGCGCGGAGAGCCTCGGCATTGATCCCGTCCAGATACGCGAAGTTGTCAGCGAAAGGTCCCTTGGTGAGTTCGTCCCGCCACGACTTGACGACGGTCTTGCCCAAGTTGGCTTTCAACGACTTGACGCTGTCGCACAGAACGCCAATGGCCACCTTCCGGGAGTCGAAGGTGGCGATGATCTCATGGAGGCGCTCGCGCTCGGCCGTGACGTGCGCCTGGAACGCATCGACCCGGATAGACCGTCCGCAGGCGGGGCATTTCACCTCCCCCTCGTCTCCCATCCTTCCCACGAGCGTTCCGGTCGACTGCAGGACCTCCAGCTTCTCCGCGATCAGCGGCTCGACCGCGCCGGCGAGCATGACGCTGGCAGCGCGCACTCGATCGACATGGCCCTTGAGGTCGAGCCCGGCCGCATCTTGAAGAGCGACGTGGCGCCCCTGGTCGGCTGAAGACTCCGCGATTCGCACCTCGAGGGCTGTCTTCAGCTCCTTGCAGCGAGACAGCGGATCCTTTGTGGCGACCTCGTCGGCGCAATACTTCGTGTGGAGTTCATCGATCTTCGCGAGAATCTGAGCGTCGCTGTCCACGCCGAAGGCCGTCTTCCGCTTTGCCTCGACTTGTTTCAGGCTGTTCTTCGCCTCACCGAGTCTCGCCTTCTTCTCGACGGACTTGGCGAGTTGCCGCAGGTTCTCGGCCGTGAACTCAAGCGGTTGCAGTCCGAGAAGCGGCAACAGGGCAGAGTACTTGCCTCCCTTGGTGTCGTGGATGAACGCGGCGACCTCGTCCTGCCTGAGGACCGTGCGCCGATAGTCCCATGTGCCCACCGCGGCCGCTTCGCCGCCCGATATGATCAAGGTTCCATCCCGCGGAATCTTGATCTTCAGTTCCGAATCGTCAGCGAACTTGATGCTCAACTCGGCGTTCCGGCCATCGGGCGTGTGCGTGTTCGGGACAGCCTTCTCTTGGTGCTTGCCGCTGTACTCGTGAGCGAGGTGGCCGATCTTGCCGTCGTTGAGCGTGTACTCGACGGCATCTACAAAGGACGACTTCCCCGAGCCATTCACTCCGTAGACGACCATGGACTTGCAGTCGGGTTCGAGCGAGACAGCATCGGCGGCCCCGCGAAACCACGACAGGCTGATCGCCTTGATCCTCATCGCTTGGTCTCGGCTTCGGGCGGAACTGGGGCCATCTCCGCGATGAGCTCGTTCGCAATGCTCGTGAGGTCTCCCCTGGAAAGCTCACCTTTGCTGAGTTGACCCCTCAGCAACTTCTCAATCCGCGCCAAGACGGGCTGAGTGACAAGCAGGAGATCTGCCTTGGCCTCGGCGATTCGCTGTTTGATCCAGTCGCCGTCGCTCATGACTTCAACTTTCGAAAGTGCCGGAGCGTCGCGCGCAGGCGGACCTCGTGGTCCCAGCCCTCGTGGAAGGTCTCGAAGATGTGGACGAGGTGCTTCTCCGTGAGGCCGTAGAGGTGGGCGACGACGGCGTCGAGCTCGTGGATCATGTCGTCCTTCTCGTCCGGCGCGACCGGCCCGCAGGCGACGCCGACCTCCTTCGCCCACGAGGAGAAACGGTCGTCGGGAGAGGCGAGGCGGCCGGCCAGCTCGACGACGCGGCGGCGGAGGGGTTGGTCGGTCACCCGCCGCGGGATGGGAAGAGGGTCGACGATATGGAAGTCCATGTGGGTCTCGACGAACCGACGTGCGTACCAGTCGAGGATGAGCGAAGCCATCACGCCCAGGAGATACGCTTCGTCCGATGCCTGACCTCGCGACCAAAGGAAGTACGGAGCGACGTCTGTGAGCACGAGCTCCGGTGGAACGAGAGCAAGGCGAATGGTGCGCGTGTCCGTGGCCCGCGAGATTCGCCGGAATGCGATCCTCGGTCGCAGGCACGGCAGCGTCTTCTGGTCGCGCAGCCACTTCGGTTCGAACTCGGAGAACGGAGAGTTCTCTCTCCGGCCGCCGCGCAGGCGCTTCTCCTGAAGGTGCGGCATCACCTTATTCGGGTCGACCCAGGCGTAGTAGGTGCCGGTGTCGGGCGTCCAGAGGTCGAACGACTCGCCCTTGAAGACGGGCCAGAATCCACTGGGGCAATCCTCGGACACGAGGTCCATCAGAGGCTTTCCAGTCGTGGAATTCAAATCTCCCTGAAGCGGGCGCGCTCGCCATGACTTGCCGTCGTCCAGATCGAGGCGCGGGGACTTGCGGAGCTGCACGAAGACCTCGACGGACTCGTCCGTGGGGAGGAGCGGCAGCGACGCCGTGTCGTTCCAGCTCTGGATGTCCTCCCCGTAGAAAACGGCCGGCTCGCGGACGACGCCGCCCGTGTATCGGTCGAGGCTCGGGTACGGCCCACGCAGAGAAACCGGCGTGCGCTTGGCCTCGCGACGGGCGACGGCGACAAGGCCGATGGTGTACTGCGGGTGCACGTCCTCGAAGAACCACTGCTTATTGTTGAGCAGCATCGTGACATCCACGCCCTCGGCGTGCGAGAACAGCTCCCGCCGGAACTCGCTCGAACCCTTGGCCGCGAGCGCCGAGCGCGGGAGTACAACGCCGATGCGTCCGCCCTCCTCGCAGACGAGGTTCCAGAAGCGCCAGCAGAACGCCTTGTAAAGGTCGGGATGGCCAGCACCCATGCCGGGGTAAGGCCCAGACATCAGAGCGTCCCGGAGTTTTTCCTGGCCCTCAACCTCACTCTCGAGCAGGCGGACGAGATCTTGCCGTTCGCGGCGAAGAGCTTCGTAGAGCCGCTCCCGCTCCGACTGGCTGGCTGAGCGCAACCCGGGCTTGTGCCGCGCCCAGAACTCGTGCTCCTCCACTTGCGTCTTCTCCCACGGCGGGTTCCCCACGATCGCGTCGAACCCGGGCCGCTCGCGCAGGAACACTTCGGGAAACGCAACGGCGAAATGGAAAACGTGGAGGCCGTCGAGCCGCTTGGCCGCTGCTCGATGTTCCTTCGAGCCGGGCAAGCGGTCGCGGATCTCCTCCCATTTATTGATGTTCACCGCCACCGGCTCGCCCACAAGCCGCGCGGCGGTGACGAGATCGAAGAGCGCCGCGGCAGGCGCGACCGCCGCGAGCGCCACCTCCCGCGCCTTGCGCGCCCGGGCGAGGTCCGAGGGCGTTGCGTCGGCCAGCCGCGCCAGGCGCCGGAGCGGCTCGGCCGCCCCGCCGAGGAGGTGCTCTGCGTCAAGAGCAAACATCGGCAGGGTGTCTTCGTCTCCTCCCGGCTTCACCACGTTCTGCTGGTCGAGCGCGGCCCGCAGCTCAGCGAGCGTTCCGACTCCGACGAGCGAGTTCCCGCGCACGAGGTTGTGATCCAGGAGCGAGAGCGGGAGGCCCGACACGAAGGTGTGGATCCAAATCGACAGGCGCGCGAGCTGCACGGCCGTCGGGTTCAGATCCACACCGTAGATGCAGCGCCGCGCGATCAGGCGTCGTAGGAGCTGGGTGTCCTCGATCTCAACCTGGTCCGCGAGCGGACCGAGCGCTTGGAGCGCCGCCGCGCGCAAGACCGCCAGCTCAGCTGCAACCGTGGGAAGACGTCGCCGCGAGAGGTAGCCCGTGAGCGCGCGCTCGATGCGGTCGATCGCCGCGACGAGGAAGTGCCCCGAGCCCATCGCGAGGTCGGCGACGCGGAAGTCGAAGAAGCGCTCGCCCGCCTCCTCCTCGCCGAGCGCGTCGAGCCGTACGAGGTGCTCGGCCAGCGCCGGCTCGAGCGAGCGCTCGAGGAGATGCTCGACGGCGAAGTGCTTCGTGAAGTACGAGCCGGTGGACTTGCGCGCGCCCGAGGCGTTGTGCAGGTACACCTCGCCGCGCCGCACGAGCGGCTCCTCGCCCTTCTTGCAAGGTCGGTAGGCGCCGCTCTTTTTCTCCACGGCGAGGTCGCTCTCCGCGACTGAAAGCTCGCTCTCGAGCAGCCCCTCGTAGATCGTCCCGAACTCGCGCACGCCGAGGCTGCGGAAGTCCACGGGGCCGAGCCCTTCGGCGCCATCGACGAGAAGGAGGTCGGATAGCGCCGGGCCGAAGATCGTGTTCGGGAGCGTGATCCCGGCCAGGTGCGCGCCGGCCGACGACACCTCCGCCTCCTCAGAGAACAGCCCGCCGTCGTAGGCCGGCACGCTCCACTCACGGTTGCCGCGGTCCACGGCGCGGCAGAGGCGCGTCACCTCTTCCCAGAGCGTGTCGCCGCGGTCGAAGGGGTCGGCGCGGCGAGCCAGCTCGGCCAGCTCCTGGGCCTTGGTCTTGAGCGAGCGGCGCTGGTAGAGGCCGTTCCATCGGTAGGGCAAGAGGTCCTTGTCCTCGGCGTAGGCGATGAAGAGCAGCCGGAAGAGGACGACGAGCGCCATCTCGTAGGTATCGGCGAGATCCTGCACCGTCGGCTTCTGGAGGCCGCGCGCGGCGGCGATTCCTCTCGCGAGTCCCGGCACGACCGACTGGTAGACGCGGTCGCGCAGGCGCTCCGCGAGAGCTCCTGCGAAGCGGCCCGACGCCTCGAGGATCTGCTCGAGGCTCCCGCCCGGGGCGAGCGCCTCCGCCGAGCAGAGGAGCCAGAGGTAGGCGGCGTCGGCGTCGGGCAGGAGCCCAGCGTGGCACTCGACGTAGGTCTCCGTGCGGCCGCGCCGGCCCACGCCTACGCCGACGCGCGCCGGATGGACGCGCACCTTCGCGCCGTGCTGGACGACGACCCACGGCAGCCCCTCGCGGTCGGCGACGGCGAGCGCGTAGCTGATCGGCGAAAGGCCCGAGAAGCGCTCGCCCGAAAGGTCTGGAGACTCGTCGCGCGCGAGCAGAACCGCGACGGCGACCTTGCGCTCTCCCGCGCGGAGGATCGACGTGGCGCCGTCGTGCCGCTCGATGCGGAAGCCGAGCGCGCGCAGTAGGTCTTCGCCGCGCTTCGCGAGCGCCCCGCGCGCCTTGCGTCCGACGCCGTCCCAGTCGGCGCGGTGGCGGGCCCCAGAACGCAACTCGTGGGTAGCGAGAAAGCCTTCGTTGCGAAGCCCTGCTAGGTCCGATTCGAGCGACGGGAGAACATCCCGCAACGCCCGAAGCGCCGCGTGCCGATCCGGTTGCTCGAGCGCCTCGCGGCAGATCCGCTCGACCTGGCCGCGGTCGAGCGCGAGATAGGCCGGGGGATCGTCTCCGGCGGGTCCGCACAAGGACGCGCGCTCGCCGTGGAGAGCGACGAACAAGAGCGGCGCCGCACGGCCCGCGTTCCGGGCCTTCCACGCGGAGCGGAGCGCCGCCAAGTTCGGTGGGGCCGCGATCGAGGCGACGACCACCTCCAGGGGCGATGTGCCCTGGCCGAGGGCCAGACCGACGGCGCTGAAGGGCACCCCTGAAGGCAGCGATACATGTCGGAGCGAGACCCCGTCGAGAAACGGCGTCTCGGTCCTGGCCTCCCGAGTATTAGGTGAGTCCTTGCGGGTCATCAATCTCCGTCGGGTGCCCTCGCCTTATGTGACCGTGCCGAGACCG